>Ga0268255_10000317_pt1 | contig 36761 bp, 44 predicted proteins | sample AgamicOrMarz_FD_200256 | JGI IMG/M metagenome (GOLD analysis project Ga0268255, IMG submission 200256) | Agave microbial communities from Guanajuato, Mexico - Or.Ma.rz (v2) (version 3) | ecosystem: Host-associated > Plants > Phyllosphere > Phylloplane/Leaf | place: Guanajuato, Mexico...
CATCGACAAAAGGTAGCCTCTAATGACACGTATCGCGTTACTTGATTATGGCATGGGCAATCTACACTCAGCAGCTAAAGCACTTGAGCATGTGGGCGCTACAGTCGATGTGACCAATGATCCAAAACTAATTGCACAAGCCGACAAAATTGTTTTTCCGGGTGTTGGCGCAATGCGTGACTGTATGCAAGGCATGCGTGAAGCAGGTATTGATGAAGTCGTACGTCAAGCTGCTTTTAATAAGCCAGTTCTGGCGATTTGTGTAGGCATGCAAGCACTACTACAAAGCTCAGAAGAAAATGGCGGCGTAGATGCACTAGGTATTTTTGATGGTGTGGTAAAACACTTTCCTCAAATGGAAGGTTTAAAAGTGCCGCATATGGGCTGGAATCAGGTTCACCAACTGGACCCAAGCCATCCGATGTGGAACAACATCGAACAAGATGCTCGTTTTTACTTTGTACATAGCTACTATGTCGAGCCTAAAGATGAAAGCGTTATAGCTGCAACATGTGACTACGGCGTGAATTTCTGCACAGCCATTCACAAAGATAATTTATTCGCAACTCAATTCCACCCAGAGAAAAGTCACACTGCTGGTTTGCAGTTACTGAAAAACTTTGTGGAATGGAATATCTAATCTGATTTAAAAACTAAAAAAGATCAGGTCGAGATGGCCTGATCTTTTTTTTTATTTATAATAACAACCAATCATTTATAGAATGATATTTTATCCAACAAGATATTGAATATTTATACTTTTAAATAAAACCAAATGATCAGGAAAACAAAATGAATTCACCTTTTGAAAATCAGCCCCTTCAACAAGATTCGCCCTTTAAGGCAAATGGACGTTTTGGGCGACTCTCTTATGCTGCTTGGACCTTCCTATTTACGCTATCCCTCGCTGCTGTTGTTCTACTTATTATTTTTACTTTCGGACTTACACAAAACGAGGGTGCTTCAGGCTTTACTGCGCCGGGCATAGTCTCTATTGCCATTCTCTATATCGTCGGTATTTATATTAGCTTCGTATTTACTATTCGCCGTTTGCATGACCGTAATAATACAGGTTGGTTATCTTTACTCATGCTCGTACCCCTTGTGAATATTGGCTTTGCGGTTTATTTATTCTGTGCCAAAGGAACAGAAGGCACTAATAATTATGGACCCAAGCGTCCAACACCAAGCTGGGAACGTATTTTAGGCTGGATTTATATTGCGCTTATTCCACTTGCAGTAATTTTTGCTATTGTTGCCACAATCATGGCTCCTACGTATGAAGGTTATGTCGAGAAAAGCGAAAGTATTGTGATCGGTAGCCCATCTCAATCTGAATAATTTTTAAAGACAGTCATAAAGCCTAGTTCTCTAGGCTTTATTCATATATAAAGTGAATAGCCCAATTCATTTGTACGCTGTTAAATATGTCCGAAGCCTTTGCCCTCCTTGATAAAGCCTCTATTCAGCAGCTCCCTCCTTTTGAAAATCTTAACCACCATAGTATTGTGGTGATTGAAAATAGCGAACAATGCAAAAGTATTGAAGAAGAATTAAAAGCAGCTACCTTTTTAGGATTTGATTCTGAGTCCAAGCCTACATTTCAAGTGGGCGAAATCTCAACTGGTCCACATTTGATTCAACTTGCTACAACACAAAAAGCCTATTTATTTCATGTTAATTCATCAACTTTAAAATTCTTGCAGCCCATCTTGTCGAACCAAAAACAAATTAAAGTCGGCTTTGGCCTTAAAAATGATAAGCACATTTTTCATAAAAAAGGTATAGAGCTAGAAAGTTGTGTCGACCTTGCTAAAGGCTTTAATCACTTTGGTTTTAAACAGCAAATGGGCTTACAAAAAGCAGTAGCCTTGTTATTTGGGCAGTACCTTGCAAAGTCGAAGAAAGTCGGAACTTCAAATTGGGCAGGAAAACCACTCACATCACAGCAAATCAATTATGCCGCCGCGGATGCGTATGCTGCATTATTAGTATTTGAAGCACTCAGAAAACAAAATCTATTGCCCGTTCATATTTCACAAACCATTCAAACCGCACTTCAAACGTAAAGTTATAAAAGTCTTTTCTAAGGCTTAGCGATTGATCAATACTTTGCTAAGATGGGCACAATTTCATAATCATGATGAAGCAAGGAGCGGAAGCATGCTAATCATTCCAGCAATTGACCTGAAAGATGGTAAATGTGTGCGTTTAAAACAAGGGCGTATGGAAGACGATACCGTTTTCTCTGACGATCCGGTTGCAACTGCCCAGCATTGGGTAAATGAAGGCGCACGTCGTTTGCATTTGGTTGATTTGAATGGCGCTTTCGCAGGTACCCCAATTCATAAGCCTGTTGTTGAAGCAATTGCTAAAGCTCAGCCAGAATTACCAATTCAAATTGGTGGTGGTATTCGTTCATTAGAAACGATTGAACACTACCTAGAAGCTGGCGTGACTTTTGTCATTATCGGTACAAAAGCAGTTCAAGAGCCTGAATTTGTAGAAGAAGCTTGTAAACGTTTTGCTGGTCATATCATCGTTGGTATTGATGCCATGAATGGTATGGTCGCAACAGACGGCTGGGCAAATGTTACTGATGTGAAAGCAACTGACTTAGCAAAACGCTTTGCAGATGCAGGCGTATCTAGCATTGTTTATACAGACATTGCTCGTGACGGCATGATGCAAGGCGTAAATGTTGAGCAAACTGTAAACTTGGCTCAATACTCAGGCTTACCCGTGATTGCTTCAGGTGGTGTGACTAACCTTGATGACGTTCGCAACTTAAAAGGCCAACCGGGTATTTTAGGTGCAATCACAGGCCGCGCAATTTATGAAGGTACTTTAAACCTTCGTGAAGCTCAGCTGTTGTTAGATGAAAACCGTCTTTAATTTTTAAGATGTAAAAAAAAGAGCCGCTTTAGGCTCTTTTTTATTTTGATAATCTTTAGTTTAATAACTTTTCTAAATCAATTACCTCATCCGCAAGTTCCATTGCATAAGGGGAATGTGTAATCATGATTACGGAGGGAACGACTTGCTGAATATATTTAAGTATATTTTTGGCAGTGTCTACGTCTAAAGCCGCTGTCGGTTCATCTAAAATCATGAGTTGAGGACGAGCCAAAAGACCACGAAGAATACAAATTCTTTGCTTTTCTCCTCCTGAAAAATTTTTATAAATTTCAGTTAGATCATCATCGAGTGTGAGTTGATGCTTTTTCAGAATATGTAATAAATTAAACTGCTCAAGCATTTGAAGTAAGTAAGAATCTTCATATATATACTGTGAGTTATAGACCAAATTCTCTCTTAAAGAATAAGGAAAAATAACAGGTTGCTGTGCAACATAAACCACTTCATCAAAAATATACTTAGAAAAGTGATGACTAATATCAACACCTTTATATAAAAGCTTTCCTGATTGAATCTGATACACACCCATTAAATAATTCATCAGGGAAGTTTTACCTAACCCTGTTTGACCAATTACGACATATGTTTTATTGGCTGATATTGTTAAATTAAAATGATCTACGGCTCTTTTTCCTAATAAGAATTGAGCATTTATAAATTGGAAGAGAATTTCGGAGTCTTTAACAGCAGAATACGTATATTGCTCTTTATTAAGATTAAAATATTGTCGATATTTTGCTAAGGCGACAAAATTTCCATTTAAACGCATAAGGCTTTGGGAAACAGCCAGAAAGGGATTGGTGAGTTGAATAATATAAGTACTTATCAATACAAAAGCACCTGGTGTAAGACGCTTTTCAGTTGAAAGAAATACTGTAAATAACATAAAAATGAGTAAAAATAGAAAGATCAAGAACAATTGGGAAATCATGAGTAGCCCTATTTTCTTATTCCTATCTTTAGCGGTTGTGATATATGAATTTAGTGTGTCATTAAACTTTGATAATTGAAAAGGTACCGCATTTTTTACTTTAATTTCATAAGAATTTGAGATCTGATGTATCAAATGGCTATTTACTTGATTATCCTGTTGATACATAGCATCGAATAGTGAACTACTTGTTTTATTTATATAAAAAGAAACTGCAAAAATAACAATAGCGACTAATAAAAAACTGACACTAAAAAGTAAATTAATGGTCGTGAACAAAACTGTAAAAATCATAACCAATTGAAAAACTATTGGCCCTAAATGAAGAAGTAACGTTAGATTAATCTCACCAAAAGCAGAGCTTCCTCTTGCAAGATCACTAATCACGGTTCCAGTTTCAATTTGATCTTGTTCATCTTTTTTGAGATTTAAGTAATTTTTTAATCCTGCAAAAATTAGTGCCCCTTTGAAATCTACCATCAAATAAGCACTAAAAATATTTTTTGTCCAATTACATAACTCATTCGCTAACCATGCTGCGGCATAAGCAAGTGCGATCAGATATAAAAAATTAAATGGAAGTCGAACATCAAGTGGAAAGTCATATTCCTGTGCAGAATAATCGATAATAAGTTTTAATAAGTATGGCAATAATGTTGTAAAGAATGCTGTAAACATTACTAATAAAAACATAAGAAACATACTCCCCTTCTGCTTCTTATATTTTTCTTTAGAAATCTGCCATAAAAATTTATAGTTTTGAATATCTTGTGAACTTAATAAAAACTTCATTTCAGTATCTTTTTTCTATTAAAACGAATTAAAAATAATTTCATTACATAAGAAATATCATAACTTCTCTTATTTAGTCTTATCCGTGTTTTTTGTTTAAAATTACACCGATAAACTTTTAATTTTTTTTTATAAAACCTTAAAGTCTAATCAATCAATACACCACATTACGAATAAACTTAAGGACTTGGTTACCACTATTAATATAAGTATAAGTTACTGAACTGGCATATATAAATGAAGAACCAGCAGCAATAGTTTTTGAGCTATCTGCAAATTGTATGGTCAACTCGCCTTCTAATACATAAATAAGCTCTTGCCATCCTTCTGGGTCTGCTTCAGCAACATAAGACTCTCCTACTGCCAATGACCATGTCCAAAGCTCAACTTGAGTATGAGATGGAACTGAGGCTAATAGAGTAGCGTTACTCTCATCTTTACTACCCTGCCAAGCGAGTGCATTTACTAAGACTTGTTCTTTATGCTCAGGAGCACTCACAATCGTTCTAAAGTCTACACCCAACACGACTGCAATCGCATCGAGTTTAGCCAAGCTAATATTAACTTGCCCTGTTTCCAAAGCTGCAATGGTTCGTCTACTTACCCCTGCCTGATCGGCCAAGTCCTGTTGGCTTAAATCTCGTTCATCTCGTAATGAACGGATATTTGTGCCGACATGCTGTAAAACGGTACTCGACTGGCTCATAAAATAAAGTAGCAAATAAAATATGAGCAATATATTGCACAAAATAGAAGAATAGCGCAATATGTGCAGTATATTGCACAATTCCTAATGATTTTAAGTATGTCACCAATTTCCCTGAGTTCAAGCAAAGCCCCACAGTTAGCACTCATTTTGATTACGATCATTTGGGGTGGAACATTTCTTACGGTGCAATATGCACTGCATTTTTCGTCGCCTATGTTTTTTGTGGGCTGTCGATTTGCGGTAGCAGCTCTTACTTTGCTTCTTATTTCATTAAAAAGTATGAAAGGTGTCACTTTAAAAGATTTAGGCGCAGGTTGTGCGATTGGTCTTGTTATTGCAGGAGGCTATGGTACACAAACGATTGGTCTGCAAACAATTCCAAGTAGTGAGTCGGCTTTTTTAACAGCGCTATATGTTCCCCTTGTTCCTATTTTAATGTGGCTCATCTTTAGAAAAGTTCCCCACATTATGACTTGGGTAGGTGCTGCTCTTGCTTTTGTAGGTCTTGTGTTATTGACAGGCAATGGTTTTAAGCAAATTTCATTAAGTTTTGGGCAGCTTTTAACAGTGCTTGGGTCATTTGCGATTGCTTTAGAAATTATTTTTATTAGCTACTTTGCTGGAAAAGTAAATTTACGTTGCGTTACGATCATTCAACTTGGTGTGGCGTCTCTACTTTCTTTCGCAATTATGCCTGTAGTGGGTGAACATACAATTCCTACATTTTCATGGCCGCTTGTACTCATTGCGGTTGCATTAGGTTTAGCGAGTGCACTCATTCAATTTGTGATGAACTGGGCTCAACGTGTGGTTGATCCTTCACGTGCTGCAATTATCTATGCAGGAGAGCCTGTTTGGGCAGGCATTATTGGTCGAATTGCGGGTGAGCGCTTACCACTTATTGCTCTTCTGGGTGGAGCATTAGTCGTTTTAGGTGTTTTAGTCAGTGAGTTAAAACTTAAGTTGCCCATTAAAAAAACGAAAAGAATTCGAGAATAAAAAAGAGAGCTTAACGCTCTCTTTTTTACTATCTATTATTTTTTCTTCAATAACGTACACGGTTGGTAGTACTCAACCGTCGGCATTGGGTCATAAAAGGGATGGAGCAGAGTCTTCCATTCCTGATAAGCGTCAGACTTTCTAAACCCTTCTGTATGATTTTCAATTTCATCCCAAAAAATCATTAAAATATAATGATGGGGATCGGTTGCATGCTTAATCAGTTGAACTGCATTGAAGCCTTCCATTGGATAAACAATATGTTTAGCCTGCTCGAATGCCTTAAGAAATGCTTCACTTTGCCCAGACTTTATACTCAAATGCACATGTTCAATAATCATGGTTTATTGATACATCGGGCGATTATCATTTAAAGCAATCAAGCCGCGAATTGCACGGTATACAATCCAGATCCACGCAGCACCAATTACGCCCACACAGAACACCGTCGATGAAACGGCAACGCCTGCAAATAGATCAGTATTTTCACCTGTAAAGAACAAGAAAATAAACGGCAGAAAGGCAATAATATTCCAAGCCAGATACCACCAGAATGTTCGGATTTGCCATGTAAAGTGGCTCGCAAAAATTGAACCTTGCACATCAGAACGTTTTACATAGTTAATAATTAAAGCGATAACCGCAAGTAGGCCGCCTGTAAAAATAGCGACAATATAAAGTACATATAAAATAAGTGTTAAAGTACGATTTGGATCTTGGTCGATAGAACTATTCATTTTTATACCTCTCAAGTTTAATAAAACAATTTACTTTTATGAGCCCCGCAACACATTTAAGGGAGAAATTAACCACAAAATCAAAAGTAAATGAAAGAATATGGTACAAAAATAAATCTTACGAAAGGGTTGTTTTTGTGTTTTATGTCTCAGTTTTTGTTGTGCCCACCATGCAGCAGGCCAACCTCCTAAGAAGCTAACGATGTGTAATGTTTGCTCAGGCACACGGCGATTACCCAATTGTGCAGCTTCTTTGTCTTGTGAATATAGCCAATAACTCAGTACATTCATCATTAAAACAAACAATAAGGTATAGGCGGGTAAAATATGGATAAAGCTCATAATTCCCATTAAAACGAAATAAAACACGATCCCCATTTGCATTGCAGACCATGGACTGGCTTGAAAAGAAGATTGTGTTTTTACAGGCTTTGATGCTTTACGAGTTTGAGATGCTTTTAAATAAGTGACTTGCTGGGCACGAAAGCGACCTCGTTCATCGAGAATAACCAAATATTCCAGTGCACAGCCAATAATTGGCCGAGGTCCGGGGCGTGCGAAATCTTTAATATGCAAAAAGACTCGCTCTTTTTCAGCATCATCTGGCTGAATAAAGCCATAACCTTTTTCGTCGAACCATTCGACTAATCGCCCCTGATCTCGCATCTTTCTTCCTTTATCCTTTTACATGACTTAAACGGTCTTGCATCATTGCTCGCATTTCTTGCGGATCTTTTTGCAAGATGTCATCGCCTGTACGTCCTTCTTCTTTATTTTTTTGAGCAACTTGCAAACGCATTGACCAAAAACGGCAAGCCGCCATTGCCAAGAATACATCTAAACACTCAAGTTCATCGGTAGTCAGCGCACGAACTTTTTGGTATGCCTCTAAGTAAGCGGCCATTTTGTCAGAGTTTAAATGCGCTGCTGGATATTCGGTACAAAAATCATTGATGGTAATTGCAATATCAAACAGTAATTCGTCTTGATTTAGTTCGTAAAAATCTAAAATACCTTGTAGTTGCTCGCCTTCAAACAAAGTATTGTCACGGAACAAATCTGAGTGAATAAAACCTGTTGGTCGGTTTGAGTATTGTGCTGTTTTAGCATTAAAAGCTTGATAAACCTGCTCAAGTAACGCTTGGTCATCTTGGGTCATATTTGGTTTAAGCTGCTCTGCAACACCTGTCCAGTATTGGTGATCACGTCGATATTCACGCTCAAGCGGGAAATCTTGCAATGCCACATGCAGTTTCGCTTGTGCATCAGCAATTGCTGCGACCTGAGCTACTGTGGTTTGCATGGGATGGTGCCCCATGAGACGTGGAGCAATCTGTGCAGGCTTACCCGCAATAAAGTGAACCGCTTGTCCGCTATGTTTTAACGGCACAGCAACAGGGACATCATGAGTTCCCAATTGTTCAAGAACAGGAATGAGTTCGCCTGCCCCTTGTGCATCTAACTCTTCAAACACGGTGAGTACATATTGTTTGCGGTTTACATCAACCAGAAAATAATTGGTGTTTTGAATACCTCCCTGAATTGGGTTCAGCTCCAACACCTCTAATCCATAAGGTGCAGCAAAGGTGCGAACTTCATCTAAACTCAACGGGGTATAAACCGACATGGAAAACCTGCAAAAAACATCTGTGAAGTTTGATAGAATACCTCTTCCCTCCATGAAGGTGTAGCGCCTGTGTAGGAACTTTCACCAACGGCGATTATTTTTGGAAAAAGCTATGCTTGCTAAACGTATTATTCCTTGCCTAGACGTTGATAATGGACGCGTAGTTAAAGGCGTTCAATTCCTCGATATTCGTGATGCTGGCGACCCTGTTGAAGTGGCACGTCGCTATAACGAACAAGGTGCAGACGAAATTACTTTCTTAGACATTACCGCTACACATCATGGACGCGATACCACTTACCGTACTGTTGAACGTATGGCCGAGACTGTATTTGTGCCATTAACTGTGGGTGGTGGCGTACGTAAGGTTGAAGATATTCGTGCGTTATTAAATGCAGGTGCAGACAAAGTGAGTATTAACTCAGCTGCCGTATTTAACCCTGAATTTGTTCAAGAAGCTTCTCAGCACTTTGGCGCGCAATGTATTGTGGTTGCGATTGATGCCAAAAAAACTGGCGATAACAAATGGGAAATCTTTACTCACGGTGGCCGTAAACCAACAGGTATTGATGCCATTGAATGGGCTGTAAAAATGGCTGACTACGGTGCGGGTGAGTTGCTGATTACCAGTATGGACGCTGACGGTACTAAAGCAGGTTACGATATTGCTTTAATGCGTGCCATTAATGATCGCGTAACTATTCCAACGATCGCTTCAGGTGGTGTGGGTAACTTACAACACCTTGCAGATGGTATTTTACAAGGTGGTGCCGATGCAGTATTGGCGGCAAGTATTTTCCACTTTGGTCAATATACGATTCCGGAAGCTAAACAATATTTAGCTGAACAAGGCATCGAAATGCGTTTGTAAGCTTATTCATAATTAAAGGGGCAATATGCCCCTTTATTTTTTATGCAGCACCATCTACTTCTTTCACTTCACTATGAAGTTCTAGTTTTTCTTTCTTCTCGACCCATTTTGCTGGAAAGATTTTTTCTACAGCTTGAGTTAACGGTTTAGCAAATAAAGTAGGCAACCGAACACCCAAAGGATTTTGTTCTTTTAAATCTGCCGAAGACACCACGCGTGTTCCCATCACATAATCAAACCAAGGTTTGGTCACACACCAATTGGCGTCTTGATTAGAGTTCATGTGGTGGTCGTAATGCCATGGAATTTTACGCTTTGCCCATTCAGGCTCTAAATGTGCACGGCGATGAATATAATAATAATTTCCAGCACTGTACCAAGCTGCGAGTGCCATGCCTTTTGAAAATGGATAGAAAATTGCGCTTGAAACGGTTGCCACCACAGCAAGTGAAATTAACTCATTTTTAGTTCGCCAGTTTCCAACGCCTTCCACATAGCAATCATCGTGAAATTGTTGTTTACGGACTTCACGATGGTGTGCCCAATGAGACTCCATACTTTTTGGTACTGGGCTAAAGCGCGGCTTTCCAGCACGGTGCACACCATGCAAAATATATTTATGCGCCACCCATTCAAATGCATTCGCAACCGCAATTCCTGCAATAAACCCTTTTAACATCGCCTAACTCCTTTTTCTTTTTATTCAATATATAAAATTCGCTATGCTAGGTATTGACCAGAATTTATGGTTTCATTGACAAATCACGACAAGAAAGAGGTGGTTAGGATGCCACAACTAAAAAACTATACAGGCTCGGTCTATGGGGGACTCGGACATCTATTAAAAGCTTATTGCGAAGCCAATCAGTTAGCTATTCCAGAACAATTAGAACAAATTCAAAATCTAGAACGCTTTGACTACGTCGTTTGGCGTGACCTATTAGAAGTCATTTATAAATTGGACCCAAAGCCCGGATTAGGTCTAGAAATCGCAAAATATGTGCAACCTAAACACTTAGGGATTATTGCCTACCTCGCACTCTCTTGTGATAACTTAGGTGAAGCCTTAATTCGCTATCATGATTTTCACCGTCTGATTTATGACGGAAGCCCTTTAGTGGTTGAGCTACAAGGAAGATATGGTTCTATTCGTTGGGAAGCGACTGAGCTACACCCCACCCAGCTTACCGATGAAATTGCGATTGCACTAGTCATTCAATTCTTACGCCTTTTTATGTCTCATGAAGACGTGCATCTACATGAAGTACATTTCTTAAATGCTGCTCCTAAAAATATCAGGGTTTATGAACAATACTTTCAATGTCCCGTTCGTTTTAGCCAACCGCGTACAGAATTACTCATCCCAATTACGGAAATTCATAAGCCACTCAGCAGTGCCGACCACACCTTACAGCAACTATTAGTCCAACAAGCACAAGCACTTTTAGAACAATTACCAAATTCAACCCAACTTGATCAGCGTTTACAGCACTCAATTTTGACTGGACTACAAAAGAATCAATATCAGATTGAACATATTGCGGCTCAATTAGGCCTGTCAGTTCGACAGCTCCAACGACACTTACAACAACAAAACACCACCTTTCAGGAACGTGTTCAACAAGTCAGGTTTATGCTCGCAACCGAGTATTTAAAAGACCCACATTTGAGCCTACAAGAGATTGCCCTTTTGCTTTGTTACTCAGAACAAAGTGCTTTTCAAAGAGCATTTAAATATTGGACTAATCAAACACCACAACAATGGAGAGATCATTTTTTAGACAAAGAATAACCAACCAAAACTTACAAATCTTTTCTTGATTAAAACAACACTGAAAACAAAAATTTCATATAGTCACATGCTTAATTTTTTGTGACACATTTCACATTAATTAAAAAATAGATCAATAGATGAGTAATCACAATGAATAAATATTTTGCTGAATTCTTAGGTACGTTTTGGCTAGTCTTTGGTGGTTGTGGTAGCGCAGTTTTAGCCGCAGCTTTCCCTGAACTTGGTATTGGCTTTGCAGGTGTAGCCCTTGCCTTTGGTTTAACCGTACTCACAGGTGCTTATGCTCTAGGGCATATCTCAGGTGGACATTTCAATCCCGCGGTAAGTGTTGGCCTTTGGGTCGGTGGCCGCTTCGATGTTAAAGATTTAATTCCCTATATTATTGCTCAAGTGGTCGGCGCGACTGCTGCTGCATTTGTTCTTTATATTATTGCTCAAGGCCAAGCTGGCTTTAGCGGTGTTGGTGGTTTTGCTTCAAATGGTTTCGGTGACTTATCACCAAATAAATTTGGTTTAGGTTCTGCTTTCATTATTGAAGTGGTACTTACAGCGTTCTTCTTAATCATTATTTTAGGTGCAACTGACCGCCGTGCACCTGCTGGCTTCGCTCCTATTGCGATTGGTTTAGGCTTAACACTCATTCACTTAATCAGTATTCCAGTTACGAACACTTCGGTAAACCCTGCACGTAGTACAGGTGTTGCGTTCTTTGCTGAAACGGCTGCTTTAAGTCAGTTGTGGTTGTTCTGGGTAGCTCCGATTTTAGGGGCTGTGATTGGTGCGATTATTTATAAGGTAGTTGCTGGGGATAAGGATTAACTTTAACTAGACTCAATCTACTATCGCGGTGGGTGACATGGATGTCACCTGTTGAGCAGGGGTACATGGATGTACCCTCTGATCAACAAAGCCTTTTGTTTACTTTTGGGCTTTCAAAAGTAAAAAATGTCTACGCAAACTCTATAAAATCTAACATGGTATTAAAGACTATATGGCAACATGACCATGCTAAACATCACGCATAACATGCATAAATTACAAAAACGGATTATTAATTTCTTGCTCAGCTGGACGTTCAATTTTCTCAGGCAATTCTTCTTTTTCCAAAGCTGTAACCACTTCGTTTAAAAAGTTCTGTAAGGCTTTTGCCTGCTCTAGCCCGACTTTGTCTTTAGTGATTTGCAAATTGCCATAAATGTTGACGCAATCGACATCATTTTCTAATGTTAAATCTTCAATTGAAGAAGACTCTGTACCCTTTTCAAATGGCTTAAACATAGGTGTTGTCTCGTTGTTATATCTTCACAGTGTAATACGACCAATTTAAAAAAAATCAATCAAAATTAAAAGAGCCGATAAAATTAAGAATGCTCCCATCAGGATATTAAAATATTTCAAACGGTTACCCTGATTGAGTACCACTGAAAATTTATCACCACATAATCCCCAAAAGAACAAACATGCATAGCAAATGAAAAAATAAATAATAATGAAGATCGGCAATGACTGCGGGTTTTCAATACTTGTAAACATGGTAATGCCCGATACACAAGCTAACCAAGCTTTGGGATTGAGCCACTGCAACAAGAAACCATCTTTAAAATTAGGAATGATCATCTGTTCTACAGGAGCATTTGAAATTGAAATATGGGCGGCAGAAAGAATAATTTTTATACCGATGTAACAAACAAATAGTGTTCCACAAACTGCAAGGATTTTTAAAACAATAGGAAACTGAGTTAATAAACTCTGAAGTCCAAATGCCATAAAAATTAAAAGTAAAGTAAAGCCAATCGTGGCACCTGAGATATAGGGAAGTGATCTTTTTAAACCATGATTTAAACTGGTTGATAAAATGACGGTATTTACTGGACCGGGTGTAATAGACATTGCAAATGAAAAGAGAAACATCGAGGCAAACATTGTTATTGTCCTTATTAAAATAAGACCCATAGACAGATCTGTCTATGGATTCTATTTTAATTAATTACGATGTTGCAATAACAATAAACCAAGCTACTTATTTCATTATTTGCAAAAAGTAGTTTACCAACGCTTCTACCAGTTGTTTCACAATAGCTTTTCTCGTTTCTTCATCAATTGTTGGCACTTTTGCTTCCATTGGTTCTGAAGAGCCAGTTTTTTGCTTTTTAAATTGGTCTTGTAGCGCTTTAATTTGGTCAGCGTTTAAGTCCTGCTCACACTGGCTTTCACCGTCCCAGTGTAAATAGTCGAGCTTTTGATTTGGCTTAACTTGGCTCGCTGTTAAAGGTAAGCGATAGACATTACGTTTTTGTTGCTCAGTTAACTGCGGGAACAGGTTAACGCCTAAGCGTTCCTCAAGGTAGCAAACACTCACCATTTTCACTTGCAGAGAATTATTGTTAGGTGCGTAATAAGCCCCGATCGCGCCAGTTTTTGGCATATACACCGCTTTATAAACAGCGGTAGGAACAATTACACCCTGCCCAATGGTCTTAAGTCGTTTGCCTTCAAAAACAGGACCGGTCACCACATACACATCTTGTTTTTGCTTAGTGGCAATAGCACGAGTCGCTTCTTCGAGCTTACGCCAGACTTCCTGGTTATTTTTAGGGGCTTGCGGCACCATGTTGCTGAGCGAGAAACTATCAGATTGTGATTCTTTATTTGGCATATCACCATTAGGCGCCATATGCCCACGGTCATAGCCTGAACCACGATAGTCACTTAACAGTGCTCGATGCCTTTGAGCAACACGGGTTTCTTCATGGAAGTTATCTTCACGCTTAATTTTGACACTCAAACGTTCTGCATTTAAATGCTCAGCCGACCATAACGGCGTTTTAGAAATCCCTGAATACAAAACATTAAAACCATTAAAACACAGCGGATAGCTGTCTTTTTTTAGGCTTTCTTTATTTAAAGCGGGTGGAACTTCACGATAAAACTGATTAAGACAAGTCGAGTTAGTCGTTAAAGGCGAAAACCACTGCGAAATCTTTTCACTACCAAAAGCAATTGCAAAACTTCCAGCCGCAATACAAGCAAGGATAATCTTGCCAAAATGCTGACTTATAGAGAATGAGTTTGTACCTTTACTACGTTTTTTACTTGCCATGTTTCTATCAATACCACTGTCCATACGCAGCTTAACAATCCTGCTTTTTTAAGTATATCTCTTATCTTTCATATGGTTAAAACATGGTCATCTTTTTTGTAACTCTATTCCGTTTTACGTAACAGTCTGTTGATATTCTGAGAGGCTTTGGCTATTAAATTGCGCCAATTGCGTATCTTTCGTTGAAATGCACTTACGGCTTATGACATGGTTAGCTCCACAAATTTGGATAAAAATATAATCGGAGTCTAATTTGATGATCCATTCAAAGATTATTGGTATTGGCGTAATCACAGGGTTGTGTAGTATGGCTGCTATGGCTGAACCAGCAGTCCAACCAGGCGACACTTTAGAAAGCTTATCTAAAGTTAAAGTAACCACAACCGTAAATGGCCAACCCGGCTCTATTAGCGATTTAGTGAATAGCGGACAAGTACAGCAAGTTTCTGCTGCACCGACAAGCGCAGCTCCAACAGGCGCTCCAATTCCGGCAGACGTTCCACCAGCACCTCCAGCGGGCGGTGAAATGGCACCACCAGCAGCACCAACTGGTGCGGTTCCAGCAGCTGCAGATCAAGCTGCTCCAGCGCCACAAGACCCTAACACTCCGCCACCTGCTAACCCAAATCAATCAGCAGATCCAATGGCGAAAGATGGTCCTTTACCAGCAGATGCACCTATGCAAGCTCAATAATCAAAGCTATAAAAAAAACCAAGACATTTGTCTTGGTTTTTTTACGCCTCAATTTTTTATATTTCGATTTGACTACCTAACTCAACCACACGGTTGGTTGGAATTTGGTAGAAGTCACTCACCGGACTGGTATTACGCTGCATTGAAATAAACAGCTTTTCTCTCCATGGAGACATGCCATCACCCACCGAATGAACAATACGATCGCGGGAAATAAAGAAGCTGATATGCATCAAGTCATATTCAAGACCTAACTGTTCATAGGCTTGCATAAGCGCTTTTGGTACATTCATTTCATCTTTAAAGCCGTAGAAAATTTTAATACGGAAGAAATGTTCCGCTAACGTTTCAGTCGTAATACGTTCTTCTGGCGCAACGAACGGTACATCTTCAATAACGACCGTCACCAAGATATTGCGTTGATGCAATACTTTGTTGTGCTTGATGTTATGCAGCATGGCATGCGGTACAACGTTTGGCGTACCCGTCATAAACACTGCATCGCCCGGCACCCAGTGCACACTATTACCAATACTTTTTACAAATAAATCGAGCGATAAAGTATCGTGTTCAAGCTTAGCAAAAGTAAGCTCACGACCACGTTTCCATGTCATTAAAATAGTAACTGCAATGGCACCAATCAGTAATGGCACCCAACCGCCTGACAAGATTTTAAGTGAAGTTGCACCGACCAGTACCGACTCTAAAACAAAGAATGGAATAATCAAAAGTAGTACTTTTGGTAAGCTCCATTTCCAAGCCGAGTAGATAAATACAGCAACCAAAATCGTGTCACACAGCATGGTCAAGGTTACCGCGAGACCGTATGCACTTGCCAAGTTTGAGCTGGTTTTGAAGATTAAAATTAAGATAATAATAGCGATTAAAAGCAACCAGTTTAAGAAAGGAACATAGATCTGACCTTCTTCAGACTCAGAAGTATGTTTAATACTTAAACGTGGCAAATAACCCAATTGAATCGCTTGACGTGCAAGTGAAAACACCCCAGAAATTACGGCTTGAGAGGCAATTACAGTTGCCATGGTTGCCATAATAATCATTGGGTAAAGTGCCCACTGCGGAACTAATAAATAGAACGGGTTTTCAATTGCCGATGGGTCTCTAAGCAATAATGCGCCCTGTCCTGCGTAGTTTAAAACCAAACACGGCAACACCACAAAGAACCAAGCCAGACGAATCGGAACTGGTCCGAAATGTCCCATATCAGCATAAAGTGCTTCACCACCAGTTACTGTTAACACCACAGCACCCATCACAAAGAATGTCATGATTGGATGGTGATAGATAAACTGAATTGCCCAATGTGGACTAAACATGCCCAACACAACAGGGGTCTGAATGACGCTGTGAAGACCTAATAATCCTAAAGATAAAAACCACACCATCGTGATCGGGCCAAAAAACTTACCGACAAAGGCCGTACCGTGTTTTTGTACTAAAAACAAAGAGATGATAATGGTAATCGCAATTGGCATGATGAACGGGTCAAATACATCGGTTGCAATAGACAAGCCTTCGACTGCCGAAAGTACCGAAATGGCTGGGGTAATAATACCGTCACCAAAAAACAGCGACGCACCAATAAAGCCAATCGCAATCATGTAGATTTTTTTGTTGTCGGCAATTTTGGCTTTACGTAAATTCAATGCGAGTAAGGCCATGATCCCGCCTTCGCCATTGTTGTCTGCACGCATGACAATGGCGACATACTTGATGCTGATGATCAGCATTAAGCACCAAAAAATAATGGATAAAATTCCTAATACGTTTTCAGGCTGAATACCCAACCCATGCGCTGCATGGAAGGATTCTTTCAAGGCATAGAGCGGACTTGTTCCGATGTCTCCAAAGACCACTCCAAGAGCTGCCAAAGCCGTGGCAGGCAAGGTCGCTTTTTTGGCCGTATTTTGCATTGTGTAATTAAACCAATATGATTTTTAGCGCAATCTTATCACCTCTATTATTTTTTTTCTGTAATGCTCGTCTTAAATCTTGGCAGAACTCGTTTTTTTGGTTACTATCGCACGCCTTGGTGAGGTGTCCGAGTGGCTTAAGGAGCACGCCTGGAAAGTGTGTATACGTTTGCGCGTATCGAGGGTTCGAATCCCTCTCTCACCGCCAGAATTCAAAAAGACCTAAATCGTTTTGATTTGGGTCTTTTTTATTACCCTCTTTTTAATAAATTTAAATAAAGTCAATTTAATCAACGATAAGTAGCTTCGCACCGTTCAAGCTAAAAGACTGATGCGGCTCCGAATTATCTCCGACTTGATAACTCATACCTGAAGTTAGAGTAAATGTTCGACCATCCTTCAATCTACTTTCTAGTTCACCTTCTAGGCAAAATAAGATATGTCCTTTTTCACACCAATGGTCTGCTAAATAATTGGCTGAGTACTCCACAAGTCTTACTCTAATTTTATTTGTTTCTTCACCAAAAAATTGAGTTTTCCAATAAGCTTTTCCTGTTTCACCGCTATATTCAGTGACTTCAATTTCTTCCCAGTTTGTAATTTGAAATGGAAAAGGCGCGATATTCATAATTTTTTCCAAAGAAGTATTATTGTATTTTTCAACTTATAGACAAATTTGATTTTTGCAAACTTTTTATTAAAAAATCAGAAAGATAACAAAACTATTTTCGACTTTGAAAAGACCCAAACCTCACGCTTAGGCCTCCCCCTTTTTACACCTACTCAGACAATGCCAACAACTTTTTAACATACTGAACGGCACTGTTATCTATTTCTTGGTGAGTTGGAACATCGTCATCTTCTGAAGGGTTTGTGTCTAAACCATAAAATGCATGAAGTGGTTGATAGACTGCTCCGACATATAAAGCTGTTAGTTCAAATGGAATAAAAACCTTCTCTAAAGAAATTTGATATTCGCCACTTTCTGAATAAACCTTTTCTTGAGCACCAGCAGACACCGCCAACATAAACTTTTTATTTTTAAGCTTATCGCCAGTTGAACCATAAGCCCAACCATACGTTAAAACTTCATCTAGCCATTGTTTCAAAAGCGGCGGGCAGTTAAACCAATACACTGGAAATTGAAACACTAAATTTTCGTGTTGCTCTACAAGCGCTTGCTCTTTGGCAACATCAATCACCCCGTCTGGGTAGGCTTCATAAATTTGATGAACCGTAAATTGGTCCGGGTGTTTTTCTAGTTCCTCAATCCATCTTTTATTTACAACAGACTGGTCTATGTGAGGATGGGTAACGATGACTAATGTCTTTTTCATTATGAAAACACTCTATCGAAAAGTAGATAAATCGATTATAGAAGTGTGCTTTCCTAATTATAAGTACGGTAATTTATGTTATATACTATACTAAAAGATAGTATGGATTTTAAAAATGGATGACTGCCTTCCGTCATATACACCATTAGAAGATACGGGTTTTGGCTACACCCTTTCTTTGATTAATGGCAAATATAAAATGATTATTATGTATTGGCTGTATGGAAAAACCGTCATGCGTTTTAACGAGATGCAACGCTGCATTGGCAATATTTCGTTTAGAACGCTTAGCAATACGCTTAAAGAATTGGAAAGAGATGGACTGATTATTCGTAAGGAATATCCTCAAATTCCGCCAAAAGTTGAGTATCGCCTTTCTGAAAGAGGACAGTCTTTAATTCCTTTGTTAGATATGATGTGTGAATGGGGCGAGCGTAATAAGCCGTCTTAGTTTTATAGATTTGAAGTGATACTAAATATGAGAAATGAATTAAGAGAAATTTTTGTTAAGGGATGCGACGAAAAAATTGAAAAGAAGGGAGACAATGTCGGTCTGTCTTTTTATGCTTTTTTTAAAAATAAGAATGATAACCCTGAGCTACTGATGGAAGCAGCGCATTGGTGGATTATGGAGCATAAATTAGATCACTTTGAGAAAGCTGTGAAGATTAAACAATTGGTTTTAAATGAGCGGTAATTAGAGTTATTCGAAAAGGCTTAAATTTAAGTAGTTTAAGCCTTTTCATTATTTTAAAAAGATTTACTTAACATAAGGCCAAACATCAGGATCTGTATATTCTTCATCGATATGATAACCTTCAGCCTTAGCTTTTCTCTCTTCCTTTTCCCGATATTTTTTATTTTCAATTAATCTCTTTTTAAACGCTTGCTCAAACTCAATAGGCGTCATTTTATCAGAGTCAGAAATTGAGTCTCTTTCATTGTATCGAACACTCTGAAAGCTAAATCTAAGCATATATTGTTCTTCATTCCGCTCATTCTTAGCTGTTCTTTTTAAACTGATATCTAAAATAACCCCATTAGCATACAACCTATAACCCAATGATTTTGTCGGGCTGTTGTTTATTATATTTTTCCACTCCTCAAAGCTAAAAATATAACTCGGGTCAATGACATCACGACTTTTCGATAGATGCTTAATATTATCTTCTTTAGCGATACGCGGAGCATCTGTAAAGAAATAGTTTTTCCAACCAGCCTGATTAATACGTTTCATTAAAGCTACATAGCTTTGATAAACCTGCTCTGAGGTAGCAAATTCTTCTTTTGTGAGGCCAGCATCAATATCTAAAACTTGGATCCCTTCATTTTTATCATATTGAGTTCCTAAAACAGAGAAAACATGCTCAATCGATAAAGTGTTAGAACCATTCTCTATAGTTATTTTTCCTAAGTTAGGAGGAGAAAATTGAAGTTCTCTAAAGCTAACGCCAGCTGGATGATTATCGACATTGCTATCACTATATTTTGAAAAATCTTGAATACCTTGTTCACCCATATGCAAAGTGTAGGCTTGCTGATTCATAGTCAAATTCTCATTATGTTCTGATGTTGGCTGACAAGCGGAAAGTAATAATCCAAAAATAAAGATTAGGAAATATTGTTTAAATTTTGCCATCATTACTATCTTTCCCTACTTTAAACTCTGCTTTGCTATTTCCCCATCCTGCAATAGTTTCTAATTCTTTTTCTAAAAAGTCTCTTCCTTTATCGCTTTGCATTAATCGATGATACTTAGCTGCTGCAACTTTAATCCATTTCATACGACTATCATAAACTTCAACTTGTGTACCTTCTAATGGTTCGCTATAAACTGTTTCAGGTAATTGGGATAGAACCCCTGCATGACGCCCTTTATACTGTCCTTGCTTATTAGGTTTAACTGCATCGGCCCCGTAATCACTAGTTAAAACAAGAGTACTATCGGGTAAACCTGTAATACGTTGCAAAGAAGCTTGTTTCTGTACTTTCCACTCCTTCCACACAAGTTCTTGTAAAATATTATATTGTTCTTGAACTGCTATCGCCATTAGGTGGTCAAAAAGGTTTTTAGCGGCCGTTTTAAAATTATCGTTTCGAGTTTTCCCTGCTCGCTTGAAAGTACTTTCAATATCAGGTAAATACCCAAAACCCTCTTCTATCTGGTCAGTCCATCCTAATTGTTTAATAACTGATAAGGAGTTAGACCAAGGCAAATTCTCAACTTCTTTTTTAATATGTTTAAAACCAGATACTTTTCGGGCTTTCATACAACTTTTAAAGGAGGCTGAAGAAGCACTCCATGCATAGTGCCATGGTGCAATATCCATAAATAACCATAAATTGCCCTTAGCAAAAGAATGTACTGGGTCTCGAATCATAGAGTTAATTACAGGGGCTGTTAAAACACCGCCTACGGCACCAGAAATCACAGGTGCCCACTTATATCCCCATGCAGTTAATCCATGCTTAAAGATAGCAGCGACGGTCTTAGAGGCAAATGCCCCAAGCCCCATCCAATAATAACGACCTCTAAATAATTTCGTTCCTGAGATTTCTTGTTCTAAATAAATTCTGGCATAGACAGAAGCAATACGCCTTGCTCTAGCCTCATATCCAGGTTCAAGTTTGTAATGATTTGCACTTTTAAGATTAGAAACTCTTTTTATGGCCTCTTGTTGATAAATTTCCCAGAAAGTTAAGCAGTCACATTGAACGGTTTTACAGCTATTTTCCGTAGTATTGGTATTACTGTCCCAATCAAGACTTCCACTCATTTAGCCTCACCATCATTGTCAGCAGAATCAGCCTCGAAACTTATCCAATTTAAATCCAACTTTAAATTTTCTTCCTTAGAAGAATGAATACGTTTAGATCTACCCTTGTCATCTGCTTGGGAGATGTACTCATTTCCATCGGTAGAAATTTTATAATCTACTTTTTTCATGGGTTCACCCGAAGGTAATAACATTTGGAACTTCTCGTTATATGCCTCATAAGCGGGTAATCCTTGAATATTTACCCCGACTTCAGCTCCACCTTTAAATAGGTGTTGTCCAGCTTTGACCTCAAATTTTGCGGGAGTAATTAATGTAATACCGTTTTTATTAATAATGATCTGAGAACCACCAGCCATATACAAAACCTTATCTGGTAAAAATTTATTTGTCTTCCTAAAATAGATTCCATGAAAATTAACTTAACACTCTTAATTTTATGACCTTTATTCTTGCTATTCAACTTGATGATAGTATTGTAATTGCGGCAGATACTCGCAGTACTATACCGTATCAGGATAATGGTTCATATTTATATCAAGATGGTATTCAAAAGCTCTTTCCATGGGAAAACGGTATTATTACAGGAACTGGCGAATTAAACCTTATCCAAAATGTTATACATTCTTTCGATAAGTTTACGAAACAGAACATTCATGAGCTACCAAATTTATTGAAGACATCTAAATTATTGCGTGAACAAGAAATCACACATTCACAATTAGAAATCACAAAATTATTATATTCAACTTATAGTAAAAATGGAGCTCAACTTTACTCAATTCAACCTAATAAACTAGAAGAATATGAAGTAATTAGATGTGAGAAAAATGAAATTTTACTATGGACATTTAACCCAGATATTCGACCTATCATTAATGCACTTACAGAGTTATATTCCAGCTTAAAACCATTAAATGTATTTAATAATACGGCTGACTGTATTTATTACTATTTAAACCAAATATCTCCTATCTTTCATAAACAAGCTCAACATGATTCTATGATGAGCAAAGAATTTAACTTCTTCTTTCAAACTAAAGATGAATATTTTTTTGGAGAATATTTAAATAATGACTCTAATACACTGAATAATAAAATAAGTAATCTTTAAAAGCTGACCCAACTCCTGTCGGGCCTTCCCCCTATCAAACCCGACTTAAAAAGTAGTCGAGCAATACATCCCTTTCATCGGTGTTATTGGTCCCCAAAAGCTGAACCATCGCGCCATCAATCACAAACAAAAACATGTGCGCATCTTCAACTGTAGAATCAGGCTTTACAGTTAAAAGTAGTTTATGAATTTCTTTAATGAACCAGTTTCGGTATTCAGTCACGATTTTATAGGCCGTTGGATAAAGCTTTTCAATTTCAAAAATCGCTTTAAATGGCAACCGATAAAAGCCCTCTAAGTTTGCATGTAAAAAGTAGATTTTCTTGAGTTTAGCGAAGGCCATGAGTTCACTGTAAGAGTGAATAATTGAAAACACCTCATGTTTTAATGCATCTGTTTGAAAAGTTAAGCTCATCTGAATGAGCCTTTCTTTGGAGTGAAAATAGTTATAAAAGGTGGCTTTAGGAATTTTGGCTTCCTCAACGATTCGATCGACCCCGATGTAAAACCCATGTTGATTAAATAAATCTTTTGCTGCGTGGAGCACGCGTAATGCTCTAAATGAAGATTCTAAATTTGGCATTTTTATACCGTTTAAAATAAATTTTTGTTGTAAGTAAATGAGATAGAAATGCCGTCACTCTTAAATTGAGCGCTAAAAACAGGCATGGGTAAGTCACACAAAAAGGTGTGCTCGCCTATCTCAGGTTTTATTGTTGCTATGATTTTTTAGGCGTAATGACCTATGGCTTAAAACCTAAAGTCGGTTAAACCGTTTTAAAGACCAGTTGGGTATAGAGTCAAAGATTTTGGCAATGGTTGCCAATGAGAGAGATGAAATAGTACGCATATGACGGATTCCTGTACAAATAAGGATTCTGCCTATCTCTGCTAAAAGATGGTGGCAGAACGAAAGGGGGTTAGCAGACTGGGTACAGAACCAGCACACCCGAAGGTGTCCCCCCTCCGCCCTACCATAACGTAACGTCAGGGAGACGAGTGGAATACAAGCAGACTCCATCCTCAGAAGGATTAAATCTGATGCACTGTACCTCGGTCTGCTAAAACCGGCTGGCAATGTGGCCAGCAGGCAAAGGATAATCCGCGTGTTTTGGAGTGTCAATGTGATATTGGCTATTCATTTATAAAGATTATTTTTATTTTTCATTGGTATAGTGATTTAACAATATATTTTCTTAAAGTTTAGTTTGTCTGGTCATTTCATTGTTAATTTATCATTCATTTTCAAACCGCTTAAATGACCCGATTGATCGCGCTATAAATAAAAGCTACAGTAAATAAAGTTTGAATTTTATAACTTTAAATAATTTGATAACACACGTAGGCAAAGACATGGAAACCATACATGATTTTTATCGCCGCTTTTCTTTAACCAGAGATAGCGATTACTCGATTCCATCGACTTCGTTTGGACATTTTAACGTGTTCCAACGCGATGCCTGCTCGTTTCTCACGCCTTATAGCCGCCGCGATTATTATAAAATTTCACTGGTTTTGGGTACAGGCGACCTTCACTACGCTAACCGCTGGATACGGGTCGACCGCCCTGCTTTACTGTTTTCAAACCCCATGGTTCCCTACGCTTGGGAAATTAATTCGCCCGAACAGGCAGGCTGGTTTTGCCTATTTACCGAAGAGTTTGTAAACCAAGAATCGCGACAAAGTTTTTTAAAAGACTCACCGCTATTTAAAGTCGACGGCGACCCGCTATATTTTTTAAACGACCAACAAGTTGAGGAAATTTCATTTATTTTCAAAAAGATGATGAATGAAATAAATTCAGACTATATTCATAAATACAACGTTTTAAGAAACTATTTGCACCTGATTGTGCACGAAGCTATGAAAATGCAACCGACCCAACAGTTTGAAAAACATAGCAATGCTGCGGTTCGGATTTGCCATTTGTTCTTTGAACTATTAGAACGTCAGTTCCCGATCGACTCGCCCCATTTTCAGCTTAAACTCAAAACTGCAAATGACTATGCCTATGGTCTGTCAGTGCATGTAAACCATTTAAACCGAGCTGTAAAAGAAGCCACAGGCAAAACCACATCTGAGCATATTAGCTCGCGCATTACTCAAGAAGCCAAAGCACTACTACAACACACCAGTTGGAATATTTCCGAAATTGCCTATAGCTTGGGCTTTGAATATTCAGCATATTTCACTAATTTCTTTAAGAAAAATACAGGTTTTTCGCCTAAGAAGTTCCGCGAAGACTGTGTTGCTTAAAAACAGATTGTTTGAATTTTATAATTATTGGCTTGAATGTTATACGTCAATTTCAGCCAAAGCATTTTATAGTTTTTCTACTCAAGTGATTTTGCAAAAAGAGTGTGAAAAATGAAATATAGAACTTTAGGACAAACAGGCGAAAAAGTATCAGCACTTGGTTTAGGTTGCATGGGAATGAGCTTTGCCTATGGTGCATCAGACGACACACAAAGCATTGCCACTCTAGAAAAGGCATTAGACCTCGGCATTAACTTTTGGGACACCGCCGACATGTACGGCAACGGCGCAAACGAAGTTTTGCTCTCAAAAGTTTTAGAAAAACATCGCGACAAAGTGTTCTTGGCGACCAAATTTGGCTTTCGCTATAAAGAAGACAACCTTAACCCACAAAATTCTTTAGAGTCTTATATCGACGGTTCTCCAGAATGGATTAAAGTTGCGGTCGAAAACAGTTTAAAACGTTTAAATACAGACGTGATTGATTTGTATTATGCGCACCGCATTGACCCAAGCGTGCCAGTTGAAGACACGATTGGCGCAATGGCCGACTTGGTGCAACAAGGTAAAGTGCGCTACCTAGGACTCAGTGAAGCGTCGGCTGAAACCATTCGTAAAGCACATGCAATTCACCCAATTGCAGCGGTTCAACATGAATATTCGCTACTCACCCGCGAGTTTGAGCAAACCCATTTGCAAACTATTCGCGAGTTAGGCATTAGCCTTGTGCCGTATTCACCGCTATCGCGTGGTTTAATCACCAATACGCTTGATGTGAGCAGCCTAGACGAAAGTGATTTCCGTCGCCAGTTACCGCGTTATCAAGGTGATAACTGGAAAAATAACCAAAGCTTGGCACAAGCATTTAGCGAGTTTGCCCAAAGCAAAAATGCGACAGCAGCTCAACTGGCTTTGGCTTGGATTTTGGCGCAAGGTGACGACATTATTCCAATTCCGGGTACACGTAAAATCGAACGTCTCGTAGAAAATGCGGGTGCTGTAGACCTTCATTTAACAGCAGCGGACTTAGCAGAAATTGAAGCGATTATTGCGAGATACCCAAACATGGGTGCGCGCTATAACGCTCAGCAACTTGCTGCGGTCAACCATTAAAATATAAGCCATAAAAAAAGTCCGACTCAGTGTCGGACTTTTTTAGTTTAGTCTTTGCTATATGTGCCTTGCTGGCGCCCACCTTCCCAAATCGCATCTAATGATTTGTCAGAAATCGTTAGACTTTCAGGGAAAATACTTAAATCCTTTTTAAACTTAGCCTCTGGTTTTAAGCCAATACAGTCACCATTTTTCCACCATATACCTTCGGCATATTGGTCTAACGCACCCACAGCGAGCATCCATTTAAACTTACCATCTGGCTGAAGTAAAAGTTCTGAACCCACTTCCATCACGCCATTTAAATAATAGTGCCCACTCCAAACCTCATCGGATTTTTGGAATTTCACTTCTTTGCATGATGTATTTGCTACATCTGCATAAATCTGCGCAGAAAAAATAACCGTCGAAAGAAGTAGTAAACGGAGAAATATGATTTTCATTATTTAGTTCCTAAAAAATTAATCTTATGATTTTTCGCTACTCATATTTTTTAATTTATTCCAGTATGGACATACAGCTATCCCATATATGAATAGAGCAAACCAGCTATACCAATACATAATAGAATGATAAAAGTTATATTTTCTGTCTCAGACTTGTTTTTACGTTTTTTACCGTATAGCCCAACAATTACTGCAATTATAATTATTAAGATACTAGCGAGCATTACAAAGCCCATCATAATGCCATGGCCAATATTTGCCGAACTTAACATTCAAGTTTCCTTTTTTTAAATCTTAGAAAAGAACAGTAAGGAATTTACTATTTTCCAGACTCAACTTTTAAATAAGTTCCATCTGCATAAACGTTATGTCCAAAGCCACAACCCGAGTTGCCCTCGTTTTGTTTGGCTTGAATATAATTTCCTAATTTCGCGTTGGTCTTAAAGTCGAGTTGAATTCGGCAGTCTTCATTTTTATAGATCGTTTGCTTTTTATTGCTCGGCATTTTGGTGTCGAACTCGCCCATATTTGGGCCGTAGATCAAGCTTCTAAGTCCCATATAAACGCCCGAATAGCCAATGGCATATTGGCCCTTCTCACGACTTACCGTGATGTAATCCCACTCACCAAAACCTGAGTAACGCACATATTCACCTGACAAATCATTTGAGGCTTTAGGTGTAGGTAATTGCTTAAGATTAAACTGACTAGATTTTGATTTTTCATCAAGCATAAACCAAGATCTTGCCCAAAGTGGTTGACCCAATTTGGCATAGGCTAAGCCCACATTATTGTTGGCAACTTCAACATCACGGTCGGTAAATTTAACTGTAGTTTCATCTTCATTGGCTTTACAAAATGCCGTCCAAGATGCTTGGTTTTGGAAGTTTTCTAGCGCTTTTTTATATTGTTTTTGGTCGTAGTTTTTCTTACCTAAGCTCGCGTATTGCTTCACTTTATTACAGCCTTGTTGTAATTCTTGTTCAAAAGAAAACTCTGCATGCGTGACCGACAAAGCTGAAAGTGTGAGAACCGCGCAACCTGAAATAATAGATTTAATCATTTTTAAAATTCTTTAATAATTAACTAATTATATAATATGAGCTAGTTCGTCAAATCACAATTCTCTGAAACAAAAGTCCATTAGAATGTCTTTAGTCGTTAATAAAGATTCATTAAACAATTTAAAATAATTCTTTAAAAATATTAAGCACTAACTAATTATTTTAGTTGAATATTCCTTAAAAAAATAATGTAGACTGCATGCATAAGACTCAGGAAGAATTATAAGAGTGAATAATCTGATTATTGGGACTCTATTTGCGCTCTGTGCTGCTGCACTCAATGCCTCTATTGGTGTGATCAGTAAACTGCTTATGCACAGCGGCTTAAGCCCACAAGACATTGCTTTTTTAAAAACAGTCATCGCGTTCTTCTTTTTAAGTGTGTTTTTATTTAAAGTTCCTGTTAGCCAAAAGATTGCATTTATTAGCAACACGCCAAGTAAACTCAGCGTTTTTACTCAAATTGCCATATGTGCTTTTTTAGGGATTTTTTCACTATTCTTTTTCGAAACCATTGCTTACAACCATGGTGCCGCAGCCAATGTGGTGGTGGTACTTATGGCTTCTGCTGCTATTTCAGCTTTATTTTTTGGTAGATTAGTTTTAAAAGAAAGTATTTATATTCATTCTATTGCTGGAACATTATTAGCTGTAGCAGGTATTAGTTTAATTTCATGGAAAGGTGAAAATAGTTTATTAATGCTGATCAATGCCTCTATTGCAGGCACTGGCTATGGTCTATTTTCAGTATTAATTAAAAAATTCAGATTAAATGGTGGTTTATTCCTAACGAAGTATTTATTACTTTTTGGTAGTGTTTATCTTGCCGTTCCCTTTTTAATTAATTTTCATAGTATCAGTTTTAATTCCAATATTATTTTAGGTTTAATAGGCTTGGCAGTTCTGCCTACTATTCTTGGATTTTATTGCACAACTAAAGCGTTAACATATCTACCCGCAGCAAAAGTACAAGTGACCGAACTTTCTGAACCCATTTTTGCAGCACTGATGGCTTGGGTTTTCATTCATGAACAGCCGACCTTATCGTTTTTATATGGCGCAATTTTTATTATTTCAGGCATTGTTTTAATTAATAAAGCGTCTAAAGCATAAACCAATTTCATTGATATTCGTCTGCATGGTGACAAGCGACTTGCACCACACTGGCAAAATTAATTGCCATTTGTGAAGGGGCATGTTTTTTATAAGCAAGCCCTAAACCCACCGTAGGTACAGGTGCTTTCAAAGAACGATAAGCTACACCTTGTATTTGCAATTGTTTGGTCGACTCTGGGACCAAAGACACCCCTAAATTTGCAGAGACTAACGATAAAATTGACACAATTTGTGGGGCATTTTGTCCAATTTTTGGTTCAAAACCGCGCTCATGACAGGCTTGTTTAATCGCATCGAAAAGCCCTGCGCTAATTGAAGGTGGCGAGACAATAAAATCAAGCTCTCGGAGTGCCGTTAAATCAATTTCTGGTGATGAATCGTCTAGATTAAAAGACTCAGAAGGCAAAGCTGCAATGAGTGGTTCTGCTAATAATTCTTGAATAATTAAGCTGTCGGGAATGTTGCGTGGCGAGCGAATAATCGCGACATCTAAACGGTCTTCAAGCAATAGGTCAATAAGCAGTAAGGTGTTCGCTTCTTCTAGCTTTAAATCCACTTTAGGATATTGCTGCTGAAAATAGCGAACACATTTAGGAATTAAAGGATTTAACATTGAGGTCCCCGTAAAACCCAATCGCAATTGCCCAACTTCACCATTTGCTACCTGTTTAACGAGGTTCGCTGCATCTTCTACACGTTGTTGTACAGGCTGAATCGCATTTAAAAAGGCAAGCCCAGCTTCGGTCAACTCGACCCCATGCGGAGAACGAATAAATAAATCTGCACCTAGCTCTTCCTCTAAGTCCCGTATTTGCATGCTTAAAGGCGGCTGACTCATGTTTAAACGATGCGCAGCTCTGGTAAAGTTTTTTTCTTCTGCTACTGCTAAAAAGTAGCGTATATGTCTGAGTTCCATCGCTATATATAAAACATATCATGACCTATTGTTAAATATATTAGAAAAATACCCTCTAAATTGCTAATTTTAATTTATCGAATTTTCTCGATGCAGCATGTTCCAACGCACTGCACTTTCTTTCTGTCATGGTCATGATATGAGCTCTTCATCTACACCCAGTACCTTAAGCACTGAGGCAACTTCTGTTCTTTCCCGCGAATGGATTCACAAAGGGACTAAAGCCTATAAACATGCAGGATTTGCTTTATTCCTCGTAGGTTTTGCCAGTTTCTCTCTGATTTATTGTGTACAGCCACTTCTGCCAGCATTTAGCCAAAGCTTCCAGATTAGCCCCGCGAGTAGCTCTTTAGCTTTGTCGCTAACGACTGCCTTTTTAGCGATTTCGATTGTACTATCTAGCGCTTTTTCACAGGCAATTGGTCGTCGTGGCGTAATTTTCAGCTCAATGTTGTGTGCAGCTATTCTTAATATCGTGGCGATGTTTACACCTAACTGGCATAGCTTACTCATAGCACGAGCACTAGAAGGTCTATTACTTGGCGGTGTACCAGCCGTAACGATGGCTTGGATTGCCGAAGAAATTGCACCTGAACACTTGGGTAAAACCATGGGTTTGTATATTGCAGGTACGGCCTTTGGTGGAATGATGGGCCGCGTCGGCATGGGTATTTTAATTGAGTATTTTTCATGGCGCACAGCTTTAGGTTTACTTGGAGCAATCTGTTTTATTTGCTCAATCGCCTTCGTCAATCTACTGCCAGCCTCACGTAATTTTGTACAGAAAAAAGGACTGAATTTAGGGTTTCACATGCAAATGTGGTGTACCCATTTAACCAATACAAAACTATTACGCCTGTTTGCCATTGGGTTCTTGCTCACTAGTGTGTTTGTGACCTTGTTTAACTACGCGACTTTCCGTTTAAGTGGAGCGCCTTATTCACTCAGTCAGACGCAAATTAGCCTTATTTTCTTGTCGTATAGCTTTGGCATGGTGTCTTCATCGTTGGCAGGAACGCTAGCCGAGCGTTTCGGTAAAAAAACCATGATGATGAGTGGCTTTGCACTCATGATTGTGGGTAGTCTCATGACCCTGCTCACCTCTCTTTTCGGCATTATTATTGGCATTGCATTTATTACTACGGGTTTCTTTATTACCCACTCACTTACGAGTAGTTCTGTAGGTGCTGAAAGTAAACAAGCTAAAGCCCACGCCAGTTCGCTCTACTTACTTTTTTACTATATGGGTTCAAGTATTGTCGGCTCGGCGGGCGGTTGGTTTTGGCTACACGGCGGATGGAATGCGATTGTAGCTTTAACTGTCGTACTTTCATTATTTGGAATTTTTTTAGCGGTTTATACCACACACGCGAAAGCGCATTAATTTTTAAGGTAAAGGAAAATCACATGTCGAGTTTATTTGTTTATGGCACTTTAGGCCCGGGTCGTCCTAATGCACATATACTTGAAAATATTGGCGGACAATGGTCAGAAGGTTGGGTAAACGGAAGCTTGCGTAATGAAGGTTGGGGAGCAGATTTAGGCTATCCGGGAATTGTACTTGATGATAGTAGCAATCAAGTGCAAGGTTTTGTTTTTAGCTCAGAGCATTTAGACGCAAACTGGAAATTACTCGATGACTTTGAAGGTGAAGGCTATGAAAGAGTACCTGTGCAAGTCACTTTAAATAGTGGCGAACGTGTTGATTCGTTTATCTATGTGTTGAAAACCCAATAAATCAAACAGCGTGCTGTCTTCATAAAAGCAGATAGCACGCATCTTTATATTTCACACAGTCGGCACTGTTCCGCCATCAATCACAAACTCAGTACCCGTAATCGCCGAAGCCCGTTCAGAGACCAGATAAGTAATTAAATCTGCCACCTCTTCCGGTTTATTGGGACGCCCTAACGGAATCCCACCCAAAGCATTCATAATGATTTGCTTCCCACCTTCATAATTTGTTTCTGCTTCGAGTGCAAGACGCTCTGCCAAAGCCACAGCAGCTTCGGTTTCAATCCATCCCGGCGCAACGCGAACAACACGAATTCCCTTTGGAGAAATCTCTTTAGATAAACTTTTACTATAAGTAGATAACGCCGCTTTTGCTGCTGCATATGCAGTCGTTGATTCTGGTAAAGGCAGTTCTCTCTGAATGGAAGTTACATGAATAATGACACCGGAACCTTGCTCTAACATCAGAGGTACCAAAGCCCGATCCAGACGAATGGCAGGCATTAAATTTAAATTAATTTCTCGCTCCCATTCTTCATCACCCAATACAGCAAACCCGCCTGCCGGAGCAGATGAACCACCTAAAACGTGTACAACAATATCAATTTTCCCCCAGTGCTTCTGCACAGCCTGCACTAGCTCACTGCATCCTTTAGCTGTAGTTAAATCAGCTTCAATAAAATGCACATTTTGTGGTAAATCCTGTACAGGATGACGAGCAGCGGTCATGACCTCCGCCCCCACCTCATGTAATGCTCTTACAACAGCAGCTCCTGTTCCTTTACTGCCACCTGTTACTAACGCCTTTTTTCCTAAGAGTTGTAAAGGAAAATTCATACGGTAATCTCCAATATTTCAATTTTTTCATCGGTTAACTGGAAGGCATAATGTAAATTGATCGGACTACCGGGGAAGTTACCTTCTACACGTGCCAAAACCACATACTTTCCGTTCTGCATCTCTATACTCAGTGGTTCAGCATAATATTCATATTGAGTCGAAGCTTGCTGTTTCCAGCCTAAGATGGCCTTATGACCTATATATTCGTGTCCTTCATCGCGCACGACACCATGCTCTGTAAAACAAGTAACTACTGCTTCTGCCGTCTGCCGATCTGATTCAAAATAATGTTGAATGATTGATGGCAATAAAATTTGGTGAGCCATATATCTAAGCCTTATGTAAATTGATGCTTTCGATTGTAGCCCTACAATATTCTTGTTATAAGAGGGATAATATGGGATGAATTAATGCAGAAATCGGGACAATGAATAACACTAGCCTAATGGATCTAAAAGCGGTGATTGCGCTTGCCAACCACCGTAATTTTCGGTCAGCAGCAGTTGAACTCGATATGTCATCTTCAGCACTCAGCCGAAATATTGCTCAGCTAGAACATCATTTAGGGATACGTTTATTTAATCGTACAACCCGTAGTGTTTCACTGACCGAAGCAGGACTACAGTTTTTAAATCGTATTACCCCAGCCTTGGAACAAATTGATCTTGCTGTTCAAGAGACATTAGACCGTCGTGCCACTCCCTCAGGAACATTAAGAATCAATGCAGAAGAAGGTATGTCTCGGCAAATTCTGCATTCTGTAATCATTGAATATATCCGTCGCTATCCGGATGTACGAGTTGATCTCGTTTCTGACGGAGAATTCATTGATATTGTAAAAGAAGGCTTTGATGCTGGTATACGTTTCGCGAGTACCGTCCCACAAGATATGGTTGCCATTGAAATAGGCCCTAAGCAAAGCATGGCAGTAGTTGCAACACCAACTTATCTGAATACACATGGTATGCCCCACATACCTTCTGATTTGTTAAAGCATGAATGTATTCGCCTACGATTACCTAGCGGTAAAATTTATAAATGGGAATTTACTCAAAACAATGAATCTTTAACAGTCGATGTTTCAGGGCATCTTACAATTGATACCTATATGTTAGCCATTGATAGTGCTTTATCTGGTATTGGCTTAGCTTACACAGGACATTGGTTTGTAGCTCCTCTCATCGAACAAGGTCGACTCATACGTGTTTTGGAGGAGTGGACACCTCACTATGCAGGTCTATGTTTATATTATCCGCAAGGAAAACATCCAAGTGCTGCGCTACGTGCTTTCATTGACTTAGCGCGTGAACAACGACTTCTTCCTTCCTATCCCATTCTTTAAACTGTTTGCCATGATCAGAAATGAGAAAACATCCAACTGCTCATTTTTTGGCTTGTAATTTTTTTAAGAAACTGTAAAATTCTCACCACATCGCCGGCATAGCTCAGTTGGTAGAGCAACTGACTTGTAATCAGTAGGTCCACAGTTCGAATCCGTGTGCCGGCACCATCATTAAACCTCATGAATATTTGATTTATGGGGTTTTTTGTTGTCTATAACTTTAGGCATAGTCTATCTATCATGTTTTGAAGAAATATACTTACCTAAAAATTTATTATAAATATGAAGTTAAAAAATAAATTTCTAAAAAAATTATTATTTTAAAAACTAAATATAGCCCCTCTAATTTATTAAAAAATATAATATTAAAATAATAAATATTGAAAATATAAGATTATAATGCGCCACCAAATAGGGACCTATTAATAAGACCTATTTATAAACTTTAATTCATTAAGATACTAACAAGGAAAAATATGAGACTCCGTTTTATTTTACCTACTTTATTTCTAGCTTTACCTTTAACTGCATTTGCTCAAGATACAGCTTCTCAAATACAAACTATTGCAAACCCACCTATTTGCTTAATTGAGGGTACTCCTTCAGCAGAGCACTATAAATCTATTAAACGTATTAAAGCCGCAAAAGGAACTTATGGGGGTTTTGAAGAAGTAAAACCTAAATTAGCCAATGTTGCTCGTAAATACGGTGCAGATGTAGTGATTAATTATCACCAAAGCCAAAGATTTGGCTTCTGGCCATGGCGTATTGTACGTCCAGTACTTACAGGTACTGCGGTGAAATGGAATACACCTGTTGATTGTGCAGCATTGGGTGGAAAACAAGTTTATTAATACAAAATGAAAAAAGCCCAACATCCTGTTGGGCTTTTTCCGTATTTCGTTACTAGGTACACTTCCTGTAATACCTCACGTCCTGATGCTTAAACTTATTATTGTTGTTTTACGTTTCGGAACTTCCTGTTCCTGATGAGTTCATCATAGGTAATTTGTAGGGGCGTAAAAAGAAGTCATTTTCCCGAATGTCTGTAAGAAAAAACGTACGAGCTTGTCAGACTAGCTCTATCCTTCTTTTCTCTTCTCTATCATTTTTTCAAAGTGTTTAAGCTGTGGATTTAGTGTATCCCAAGCATAGGCTTGGCTCACAAACACCTCTGCTCTAGGCTGATAGAGACTTGGGTCATCCAAAGTACCTGCACGTATTGAAATCATTTCAGGAGCAATTTCAGGTAAGCCAAAAAGCTGGGAACCACAAGTCGGGCAAAAAGCTCGTTTAATAGGTCGGCCAGAAGATCCTAAAGACTCAAAATATTTAAGCTCGCCACTTACTTTCAATTCAGATTGGTGAAAAAAAGCGATGGGGGCATAGGCTGAACCTGTGGCCTTCTGACAATCCCGGCAGTGGCAATTAAAGCTATAACGTGGCTCCGCTTCGCTTTGGTAGCTCACCGCTCCACATAAACACGATCCTTGATATTTGGCTGACATGGCTCATCCTATTTTTTTATTGCTGTAATTTGAATATAACGTACATATCCATTTTGGTAGAGTTGTTGGCATAACTTTGCAGTCATTTGAATTTTAAAATTTGCCAACCCTCGGCTTTGATTTTGTCGTTGCTGATTTTGAATATACTGTGAAAAACCAAGTAATACTTGCTCGGATAAATCTTCAATTTGAATATCGACGAAACCTTGTTGTTCCAAGGTAGTTCTTAGCATTTTCTCGTTTGGTAAAGCTTCCCAAACAACGTCTGCTGCTTTGAGTAAATACCGATGCTTTTGTTCTTGTAGGGCAGTCATGTTTTGACATGAGTCGGCACGCATTAAGTAATGAAAACCTAATCGACCTTTTGAATTTAAAACTGATGTGACCGAATCTAGAAATGAATTTAAATTGCTGTGATAAGCCGCATCGATACAGAGCACTACATCGAAGCCTTGTTTAAATTCAAATTGTTTTAAATTTAAAAATGAACCGCAGAAAATCTGACTTATTTCGGGAATAAAATTTTGAATTTTATGAACGCATTGGGTTTGTAAGTCAACTGCGCTGAGGCTTTTAGGCTGATAGTGCTGTAACCAGTGCAACAAACTTGCACCCTGTCCGCAGCCTAAATCTAAGAGATGATCTTTTGAATTTAAATTGACAGCTTGTGCCAAATGGTCAGCCAATTGGCGACAAGCTTCACGGTAGCTTTGGGTATTTTTCCAAAAACCCAAATTTGTCCAAGCAAGCTCCCCATCATCTCCCAAGTTTGATGCATCAATCGCATATTTATGGGGAATGAGTCGAGAGAGAGCTGCTCGAACTTTTATTTTCACAATTTTAGTAGCCGAGTTCTGGGGCAACTTCTACCTTAGGTTTTAAACCTACAAACGGTAAAGGTGCACCTAAAATTTCAGCAATATGCATTGCAGAAGTGACTGCTGACTCTAAAATTGGCAAGCCATCGCACGACCATGAACCACAGTAAAATACTTTACGGTTTGGGTCTAAATGACGTTGTTGCAATTCTTTGTTTAAAGCAACTGTTTGCGAGTCTACAACCGCACGCGTTAAAGTCACTTTTGAAATCACTTTTTTAGGGTCAATATCAACCACTGGACGCCAAGTTTGGAATACAGGATTTTTACCCACAAGTGTTGGCTCAACCGCATTCATCCATACCGTGAATTGCTGACGTGTAAACTTACGGTCCATCATGTAGCTCAACACTGACCAGTCTTTACGGCGTGGCGGCATGACTGTCGCATCGGTATGAATCACAAGATCGCCTTGTTCAAAGCGGAATTGCTTAAGCAAGTTCATATCTTCTGCAAACTGTTCAGGATTTAAAAACTCATCGATTTTAGATGTTGGGGTTGCAACAATCACTCGATCAAATAAGTTCTGTTCACCTTGGCTGTTTTCAACCAGTACTTTTTCGCCTTGTAGTTCAACTTTCTTAATTGCCGATCCGCTATGGATATCGATGCCTTTAATCAAGCTATCTACAAATGCTGGTGTGCCACCTTTCATACGTAACAGCATGTCGCCATCAGTTAAGTGACGTAAAAACTCAAGTAAGTTTTTTGCAGGCCAATCGCCAATCGTTTTTGGATTACACGTACAAATTGTATAAAGCACTGGCATAACCACACCATGCCAGAATACTTCTTCAATATCGTTCTGATTAATAAATTCAGCGAGGGTAATATCTTGATTTTTAGATTTGAAAAACTGGTGAATCGCAGTTTTTAATTGCAACATCCCTTTCACAAGACGCCAGCCATATTGCTGGATGCCTTTACGGTTATTAATAATCGGGAAATTACCAATACGGCTACGAGAAGTCGTTAACCACGTTTCCGTACGATCTTCGAATAACCAGCTACAAGACATATAAGTACGAACTGGGAAGGTTTTAATGCCTAAATGAGCAGCAAGGCTAAGTGTATTTTTCCATAAGTGAGGATTCATCACACGTAGCGGTGCATCAATAATTCCACCATCGAACTCAATGCTATGGCTATCCATTCCCCGGCCAGGAAGTGCTTCAAATATCGTGATCGTATGCCCTGCATCTTTCAGAATTC
>Ga0268255_10000318_pt1 | contig 36666 bp, 30 predicted proteins | sample AgamicOrMarz_FD_200256 | JGI IMG/M metagenome (GOLD analysis project Ga0268255, IMG submission 200256) | Agave microbial communities from Guanajuato, Mexico - Or.Ma.rz (v2) (version 3) | ecosystem: Host-associated > Plants > Phyllosphere > Phylloplane/Leaf | place: Guanajuato, Mexico...
CTGTCTTTCTTTTTTACTGCGCTTCATTGTCCACCATCCGAACTTTTAATACTAGGTACTAATAGCAGTATATAATCATTGCCTTCTAATTGCAACATTTTTCACATGCTGTATTCTGTGCATTGACGTCGTATTAATGGCCACCAGCCGCTAACTCTTTCACACTAAGCCGCTTTTTATCTTTATAGACGAAAAGAGATTGAGACATAACTAGATCACTTCAATCTAAAGATGAACAAATGGGATAAAGGAGCTCGTATAGATTGCTTGTTACACCGCTGCTGATTTCCGTGCAAGACTTCGCTTTCCGCGGCCGGCCCGTGATCCTCCTTGTTCCTTACGCTTCTGCGGGGTCTCATCTATTCCGCTTTCCCCGCAGGAGTGCCTTGCCCTTCACTTAACAGTTAGAAGCACCTACATACCCATCACATACATGAAATCTACGTTCATCATCACAATGAAAAAAATCCGAACGATTGATCGTTCGGATTTTCCTTCAACTAAACTACTTTGTTTCAGTCTCTTTTACTAATCAAATTTTTCTCCAGTCAATACGCCCGTTGCTTCTAATTGTATTCTCAGCAGTGCAAACTGATCTTCTGTCCAAAAGCTGTCGGAATTTACAAGCTTAGCAGCATCTTCTCGAGCTACTTCAAGCGCACGGTAATCGTGCACCATATCGGCTACTTTAAACTCAGGCATCCCGCTTTGTTTTCTACCAAAGAAATCACCAGGCCCACGAAGCTCTAAGTCTCTTTCTGATAATACAAATCCATCGTTTGTTTCCGTCATAATGGTCATTCGTTCTTTTCCAACTTCTGATTTCGGATCTGCGAGCAGAATACAATACGACTGTGCATCTCCTCGTCCTACGCGTCCTCTTAGCTGATGAAGCTGAGATAACCCAAAGCGCTCTGCATCATAAATGACCATCACGGTTGCATTCGGAACGTTCACTCCTACTTCTACAACCGTTGTTGATACTAAAATCTGCACGTCATTTACGCTAAACTGTTTCATCACTTCTTCTTTTTCATCAGCTGACAACCTTCCGTGCATGAGACCAACGCTTGCTTTTCCATTAAAATAGTGAGTGAGTGTTGCATGCACATCAATTGCATTTTGAACATCCAGCTTGTCCGATTCTTCAATCAACGGACAAATAACGTAAGCTTGTCTGCCGTCATGTATTTCTTTTTCAACGAAATGTAAAATACGTTCAAGCATATCATGTTTTACCCAGTATGTTTCAATTGCCTTACGTCCTGCTGGCATTTCATCGATAATGGACACATCCATTTCTCCAAATACCGTAATAGCAAGGGTTCTTGGAATAGGAGTCGCCGTCATAAACAGTACATCCGGACTCTCTCCTTTTTCACGTAAAACCCGGCGCTGCCCAACTCCAAAGCGGTGCTGTTCATCCGTAATGACGAGCCCTAAACTATTATATATAACTTCGTCTTGAATTAAGGCATGTGTACCTACTAATACATGAACATCTCCGTCTTTCACTCGCTGAAGCAGCTCTCTTCTTGCTTTTCCTTTAACAGACCCTGTTAGCAAGCCTACGCTGATGCCTACCTTTTCAAGCATCGCAGTCAATGACTCAGCATGCTGTTCAGCTAAAATTTCAGTCGGTACCATTAAAGCACCTTGATGCCCTGCTAAAACAGTGGCGTATAAAGCAACCGCTGCTACGACTGTTTTACCTGACCCTACATCACCTTGCAGCAAGCGATTCATGCGATAAGGCGATTTCATATCGTGCGTAATTTCGTTTACTACACGTTTTTGAGCGTTTGTTAACGGAAACGGCAGCAAGTTCGTGAAGTTTACCAGCTCAGTTGAATCAAATGCTTGCTTCATTCCAGGCGTTTCTTCTCTTTCGCGCTTTCTAAGCGCCTGCATTTTTAATTGAAAAAGTAGAAATTCTTCATAGACAAATCGACGTCTTGCTTGTTTTAAATCTTCATGATCACGAGGTAAGTGAATACTTCTAACCGCTTCTTCACGCGTTACTAGTTTGTATCTAGAACGAATAGAGGCCGGGAGCATATCCTGAATGCTACTGCCATAATTCTTCAACGCAAGAGAGACGAACTTCCGCATTCCTTTGACCGTTAAGCTGCCTTTAACTGAGTAAACAGGCTCAATCGTTTGATTTTTAACAAACGGAGAAAATTGAAGCTCCTGCAAGTTAATCGTTTGCCGATGCTGATCCCATTTCCCCGTAACCGTAACAGTTTGATCGATTTCTAACTTTGATTTATAGTAAGGGCGATTAAAACAAGTAACCGTAATCAAATAGCGGTTTACTAGCAGCCGAAACGTAAGGCGCGAACGTTTTTTTCCGTAATACGTAAGCGAGGGGACGCTGTGAACCTTTCCTTCTACGGTGACCTTTTCGTCGTGCTTTGCTTCAGCCAAATCTTTTAACTCATAATCTTCATAGCGGTATGGGAAATGTTCTAACAAGTCATGCACACTATGAATATGCATATCCTCTAATGCTTGTGCTGTTTCCTCTCCAATACCTTTAATGGTTTTAATTGAAATAGTTGTTAGTTCATTCACTTTTATTTAATGCAATACCAAAGATCTTCGCTTCAAGCTCGCGACCTGTTGGTGTTGCCGCTAAGCCTCCTTGTGCAGTTTCTCGTAATGCAACCGGCATTGTTTGACCAATTTTATACATAGCATCAATGACTTCATCACATGGAATACGACTTGTAATGCCTGCTAAGGCCATATCTGCTGCAATCATTGCATTCGCCGCTCCCATTGCGTTTCGTTTCACACATGGAACTTCTACTAGCCCCGCTACTGGGTCACATACTAATCCTAGCATATTTTTGAGAGTAATTGCCATTGCTTCAGCTGCCTGACTCGGTGTACCTCCTGCCATTTCAACAATCGCTGCAGCTGCCATACCTGAAGCTGAACCAACTTCTGCTTGACATCCGCCTGCTGCTCCTGAAATAGACGCATTATTGGCTACAACAAACCCAAAAGCACCTGATGTAAATAAAAATTCAATCATTTCTTTACGAGTTGGGTTTAGCTTATTTTGCACTGCAAACAGCGTTCCTGGCACTACCCCCGCAGATCCAGCAGTAGGTGTTGCACAGATTGTCCCCATTGCCGCATTTACTTCGTTTGTCGCTACAGCTTTGCTGACTGCATCTAAAATTAAATTTCCAGATAAAGATTTTCCACTTTGAATATAGTTTTGAAGCAGCACTGCATCTCCGCCTGTTAAACCTGTAACAGACTGTACCCCTTTTAAACCGCGTTCAACCGCTTCTTCCATAACCGTTAAGTTCCGGTCCATTTTTTCCATGATTTCTTCACGAGTAACTCCCGTGATATCTATTTCCTGTTGAATCATAATCTCTGCAATTTTTACATTTTGACTTTCTGCTAATTCTACTAGTTCTGCTACGTTTCGAAACATATAGTAACCTCCGCTATCATTCTGTCTTATTTTCACTTTAGAATCATCTATAATCACTCGGCTCCAGTTATTCTCTCAAGCCGGTCCTATTCGCTCTATCCTACTCAACCATTCTTGTTACTTGAATAATGTGAGGCAATGTTTTTAACTCTTCAATTACATCATCTTCAATATTCGTATCCATTTCAATTGCCATGAGCGCTACTTCTCCGCGCTCTTTGCGAGATACTTCCATATGTCCGATATTAATTGAGTGTTTCATCAAAATATTCGTAACGGTCGCAATGGCACCAAATCGGTCATTATGCACAACGAGAATAGCTGGATTCATGCCTGATAAATTTAATTCAAATCCGTTCAGCTCCGTAATTTGAATTTTTCCTCCGCCAATTGAAATTCCAACAACTTCAATTTCCTTTAATCCGTCGCTCATTTTGATGCGAGCAGTATTCGGATGATCTGTGATTGCCGCTTCCTCAACAAATGTGACGTCCATTCCTTCTTTTTTAGCTAAGTCCAAAGATTGCGGAATACGCTGGTCGAACGTATCAAAATCTAAAATACCGCCAATCAGCGCTACGTCTGTTCCGTGCCCTTTATACGTTTGAGCAAAAGAACCGTACAGTGAAACCACAACTTTTGTGGGCTGCTTGCCAAAAAGCGTTCGTGCAACGCGTCCAATACGCGCTGCACCAGCTGTATGTGAGCTAGATGGTCCAATCATTACCGGACCAATAATATCAAAGACAGATTTATATTTCATAAGGATTTTCCCCCTGCTATTTAGACATTGTTATTACTTATATGTTACTTGAGCTTTTGACTTTTTGGAAGCTTTGTTTCACGCTCTTAAAAAATTTAAAAATTCTCATTTTTATTAGGGACTCACGTACAAAAAAAGCGGTGTATTTATCCATAAAAATAAGATAAGCACACCGCTTTTTTTGCTATATTATGCAGGAAAAGATGAATTACTTAAGCTGCTTCTTGCTCGGAAGCTACATCGTCTACTGTTTTAATTTTAAAGTTTTTAAAAACAACTGAACCTATAAACCCAGCTAATGCTCCCGCTAGTGCGCAAAGTACTGCACAAATTGTGACCTTCATAGGGTCATTAAACCCAAACATCACTGCAAGTCCTGCGATTGGCGTTGCCGTGCCTGCAGCATCATTTACCAATCCGAACAGAGCCACAACCACACCGGCTAGTGCACCTCCAACAAAGTTTGTAATGTAGATAGGAATCGGATTTGCTGAAATAATATTCGCTTGTGTTAAAGGTTCAACTGCAACTGAAATGGTTGTACGACGATCCCCAATTTTTAATCGATCAAACAGCACATAGTTCATGAAAGAAGAACCAAACACAGCAAGAGCTCCAATCGCCATAGGCAATCCCGTTAACCCTAGCATAGCCGTTAAAGCCATTGAGCTAAGCGGAGCCGTTGCTACTACTGTGATAACTCCGCCTAAAATAATTCCCATCAAAATAGGGCTAGCACTTGTTGTGTCTTTGATAATTCCTCCAATATTTAAAAGCGTCGCATCTACAATAGGTGAGAATGCATTACCAATTAATCTTGTTAAAGGTGCTGCAATTAAGATGTTCCCTAATAAGTCTAGACCAGCAGGTGCCTTTTTCTCAATAAATTTCACTACAAATGCCATGAGGTATCCCGCAAAAAATCCAGGGAGCAAGCCTAGCCCTGAACACACCACCCCCATCATAAGAGCATATACAGGAGATACGCCTAACGCCAAAGCAACTAATGCTGCCGCCGCAACTCCTCCCATTCCTCCTGCAGCCTTTCCAACTTCACCCAGGAATGAAATACCTAGTAAATCTCCTCCTACATATGACTGAAAGGCCTCTACGAGAAACGCAGCTACCGCTCCGCTTGCCAGAGCCCCCATTGCTTTCATGCCATAAGGTGCCTTGTTGCTAAACAACCAAAATAAAAATAAAACTAATAATAATAAACCTGTTCCTTTTAAAATATCCACTGTTGTCTCTCCTCTCATGCTGTTTTCTTTCACATTTGACTTAATCAGTTTTCAAAACTACCATATAAACGGGTTCTTTTCAACTAATATACCTAAAATACCGAACTATTACAACAATTAATAATAAAATAGTTCGTATTTAACTTAAAAAACACCAAAAAAAAAGCCCCCTCGGGAGGGATGCTTCTTTTTTGGTTATTCAATTGCAAAAATGTAAGAATATAAAGGTTGATCTCCTTTATGAAGCTCTACCTCAACTTCTTCAAACGTTTCTTCTACAAACGATGTTAGCGCTTCAGCTTCATCGTCTGAGACATCCTCTCCTTGAAGAATCGTAAGGATTTCCGCTTCGTCATCAATCATATAAGTCAATAGCTTTTTTGCTGCTTCTAATTTCTCTGAATCTTTTACAACGATTTTCTTTTCGGCAATACCCATAAAATCGCCTTTAGCTAATTCAAGACCATCAATATTTGTATCGCGAACTGCATACGTTACTTGTCCTGTTTTCACGTGCTGTAGAGCTTCTGTCATTACTTCCTCGTTTTCTTTTAAGCTTTGCTGAGGATTAAATGATAGCAGCGCTGTCATTCCTTGAGGAACCGTTTTAGACGGGACAACCGAAACGTGACTGCCGGCAACAGCAGCCGCTTGGTTAGCAGCCATCACAATATTTCCGTTATTAGGTAAAATCAGTACCTGTTCAGCATTTGTTTCTTCAATCGCTTTGACAATATCCTCCGTACTTGGATTCATTGTTTGTCCGCCTTCAATGACAACCGTTGCCCCAAGGCTCTTGAACAATTCAGCAATTCCTTTTCCCATTGACACAGTAACAATGCCAAAGGGCTGTTTTTCAGCATTTTTTACTGCAGGCTTTTCTTCACCTGAAACAATGCTGCTATGCTGTTCTCTCATGTTTTCAATCTTCATTTTAATTAAACTTCCATATTGCTGCCCGTAGTTTAACACTTCTCCAGGATGCTCAGCGTGAATATGAACTTTCACGATTTCATCATCAGATACTACAAGCAATGAGTCGCCCCATTTACTTAAGTCTTGACGAAACGTTTCTTCAGAAAATGTTTTAGCTGCAGGCTTATCCTCTTCCAGCCTTACCATAAATTCTGTACAATAGCCAAATTCAATATCTTCTGTATTCATATGGCTTTGTGCATGCTTATGATGCTCAGCATTTACGAGTTCATTCATCGAAGGAGCTGACATGGGTACACCCGGAAGTTTTTCACCTTTTAATTCAGCTAAAAACCCTTCATAAATTAAAACAAGCCCTTGACCTCCGCTATCCACTACGCCTACTTCTTTTAACACGGGTAAAAGATCTGGCGTGCGATTTAACGAAGCATTAGCTTCCTTAAGTACTTCTTCCATGAACAGAATCATATCAGATTGCTTTTTAGCAACAGCCGCTGCTTTTTTAGCAGTATCCTTAGCTACTGTTAAAATGGTTCCTTCGATTGGTTTCATAACAGCTTTATAAGCAGTTTCTACACCAAGCTCAAGAGCTTCAGCAAACTCAACTGTTGTAATCGCTGACTTTTGCTCAACCGATTTCGCAAAACCGCGGAATAATTGAGATAAAATAACTCCTGAATTACCGCGCGCCCCCATCAATAAGCCCTTAGACAAAGCTTGACTCACTTGGCCGATGTGATCAGATAGTTTATTTTTCACTTCTTTAGCACCAGACGTAATCGATAAGTTCATATTTGTTCCAGTATCACCATCTGGTACAGGAAAAACGTTCAGCGCATCTACATAATCTGCATTGTTAGATAGATGCTGGGCTCCTTGAAGCACCATTTCTCTAAACCGCTTTCCGTCCAACGTTGTCATTGACACGAATCTTCCTCCTTAATTAAACGTTCGTTACACGAACACCCTGCACATAAATATTTACTGAATCAACCGTTAAACCAACCGTTTGTTCCAGTGTGTATTTTACTTTTGTTTGCACATTATGAGCAATTTCAGAAATTTTTGTTCCATAGCTTACGATAATGTACATGTCGATATGTACGTCATCCTCTTCTTGTCTTACCACAATACCTCGTGTAAAGTTTTCTTTGCGAAGAATTTCTGTAAGACCATCTTTAAGCTGATTTTTTGAAGCCATTCCCACAATCCCGTAACAATCAACAGCTGCTCCTCCAGCAATTGTTGCAATTACATCTGTAGAGATATCAATTTGACCATACTTCGTTTTCATTTCGATGGACATACTCGTTCCCCTTTCTACTTTCATAGGTTATAAATATTCTACTATAATCAATCTCGTTTTAAAAGAGGCGTCCAGCTTGTCCCTTTTAAAGATGACAGTATTAGGTATCAACTTGTCTTAAAATAAGTAATAGCCCAAGTTATACCTATTTCTACTCTCTATATTATTGAACATAGATTCATTTTATATGTCAAGGAAAATTTCTTGAAAGCTTTTCTCCAGAACTATTGCATTCTCTGTAAGGCTGTGATAAATTAATATAGTATTTCTCAAAACAGAATTGAGTAGTTTTTTTGGTGTTAGGAGGGAAAATCATGGCACGCAAATGTGTAGTAACTGGTAGAAAAGCTCGTTCAGGTAACGCACGTTCTCACGCAATGAACGCTACTAAGCGTAAATGGGGTGCTAACGTTCAAAAAGTACGTATCTTAGTGAACGGTAAACCAAAACGTGTGTACGTTTCAGCTAGAGCCCTTAAGTCTGGTAAAGTTCAACGCGTTTAATCTTTATAATGAAAAAGCACCATATTTTATGGTGCTTCTTTTATTATTCCGGCGTTGTTAATCTTTTTTGAACGAATTAAGCATGACCTTTACGATGCCACCTAAAAACTTTGGAAGTTTGATTGTATAGAATTTCATACTGTCCCTCCTAACCGTCTCCACACTTTATCTCCTTTTAAAGAAAGCCCTATGTCCTGCTCTCATTTTCCATACTTCATCACAAGCAACGTTTATCATTGCTTCTTACCATCATTAATATGCCTTTTGTAAATGAAAAAGTACCTCTTTGTTGAATAAGTTCATTGCTAATACATAAAGTTGAGCCGAGTTCTACTTCATGCTTATTGAGCGGATATTTGAAACCTTCTAGCGTAAGCTCTTTTACACCGCCTGCAAAAGGAACGAATGAAATATAGTGAAACTCCTTTAAACGATCAACATGATAAGTGCCTGGTTCAAACAATTGAATGATATTTTGATTGTCAATCATTTGTACATTCGCTTTCTTTTTTAACCCTTTGTACAGGAGCTGAATGCTTCCAAACATGTGGTCAAGCCTTCCACCTGTTGCTCCAAAGATACAAATACTTTCCGGTTTTTGCTCTATTGCCCACTCAAAAGCAAGTTCCAAATCCGTTGCATCTTTTTCTGCAGGATACAATTCAACATCTTGTAATGCTTCTCTCACTAGCTTAAGCTGAGCATTTGTAATGGAATCAAAATCTCCGAATGCTTTCACGGGCAAAATGTCTTGTTGAAGAAGAAGGAATACGCCGCGGTCTACTCCTACCCACTTTACATCATTTGATTGGTGCAGGGGCGGCATATGTTCATCCGGTCCCCCTGCTAGAATATGAATTTTCATTATGTATATGCTCCTTTTCTATTAAAAAATGAACGAAATAAATATGTTTTCTTTATCCTAAAAGAAAAAGCTGCTGTGTACAAGTTCTACTCGTTGTACACAGCAGCTTTTATTACTTACGCTTGAACAGTTGTGCGAATTTGACTAATTGCGCCAGCTCGGTCTTCTTGGTTATAAATAGCTGAGCCAGCCACTAAGACATTTGCTCCTGCTTCCACACATTTTCTTGCTGTTTCTTCATTAATTCCTCCATCAACCTCTACTTCAATAGAAAGGTGACGAATTTCAATAAGCTGAGAGATTTGCTCAATTTTCGGCAGTACATTTGGAATGAAGTTTTGCCCTCCAAAGCCTGGGTTCACCGTCATTAATAAAATAAGATCGATATCTTCTAAGATATGCTTTACCACGTCAATTGGCGTTGCAGGATTTAAAGCAACGCCTGCTTTCATGCCGTGCTCTTTGATTAATTGAATGGTGCGGTGCAAATGAGTACACGCTTCAGCATGTACCGTTAAAATATCAGCACCTGCCTTTGCAAACATTGGAACGTATTGATCTGGGTTTTCAATCATTAAATGCACATCTAATGGCAGTGTTGTGACAGGGCGTACAGCCTCAACGATAAGCGGTCCAATTGTAATATTAGGAACAAAATGGCCATCCATAACGTCGATATGGATGTAGTCTGCTCCACCTGCTTCAACTTCACGAATTTCTTCAGCAAGCTTTGAAAAATTGGCAGATAAAATGGAAGGTGCGATTTTTGTCATTTTTAATACCTCGGCTTTCTTTGCTTAATTTCCTCAATAAATTGCAAGTAATGTTCGTAGCGATAACTCGGAATTTCTTTTTGTTCGTATGCTTCTTTCACCGCACATTTTGGTTCTTTCACATGCAAACAACCTCGAAATTTACACTGTTCACTCAAACGCGACATTTCAGGAAAACAATCGGTTAACTCTTCTACTTCTAACGTTAAAAATTCCAGTGAGCTAAAGCCTGGCGTATCGGCTACTAAACCTTCACCAAACGAAATCAGTTCTACATGACGTGTTGTATGCTTTCCTCTTCCAAGTGACATTGAAATATCATTTGTCTTTAACTCAAGCTCTGGTTTAAGTGTATTTAACAGTGAAGATTTACCTACACCTGACTGTCCGGCAATAACCGTTACGCGATCTTCAAATAACGGCTGAATTTGTTCCATGCCTTTTTCTGTGACTGTCGACGTTAAAATGACCTCATATCCTATTTTACGATATTCTTCGGCATATTGCTCGATTTCTTGCTTTTGCTGCTGTGATAAAAGATCTACTTTTGAAATACAAATAATAGGTTCAATATGATTAGACTCCACTAACACTAAAAATCGGTCAAGAAGCATCGTGCTAAAATCAGGTTCAATCGCTGAAAAAACAAGCAGCGCCTGATCAACATTTGAAATTGGGGGACGAACTAATTCATTTTTACGTTCTTTAATTTCAAGTATATATCCTTCAAGCTTATTTTCTGCCTGAAATACTACATTGTCACCGACTAAAGGCGTTACTTTCTTTTTACGAAAAACACCTCGTCCTCGACATTGCGTTACTTGTCCGTCATGAAGAACATAATAAAATCCGCTAAGGGATTTAATAATTCTTCCTTCTGGCATAACCTCACTCCTATCACTCTGGATATTCAACGTCTTTTTCTTCAATAACTTCCCCGTCTCGGACAATTTTATAAGACGCTTTTTCATTTTCATCAACTAAAACATCGAACGATTCTTTTGTTGTTTCAGTAATCGTTAGTTCTTTAGCAGGAACGGACATATCGTTATCTGCATCTTCGATATAAATTTGTACTTTTTGCGGCTTTGGCTTTTCCTCTTCTGTTCCGGTGGCATCGCCTGTTTCCGTTGCGTCGCCTTGTTCCGTGCTTGCTTCGGTGTCAGTCTCTTCTTTATACGGAATAGTCACATCCACTGACACCGTTTGAGGAGCTTTTGGCTCCTTGCCCATTGAGACCGTAATGGTGAGCTTATCACCTTGCTCGATACTCTGCTCCGCTGCAGGCTTTTGAGACATCACAAGACCTTTTTCAACAGTGTCGGAATACGCTGTTTTTACGTCCACTTCAATATCTTCATCTGATGCATAATCTTTTACGCTTTTTTCCGTCCAGCCCGAGAAATCCTTTAATGTAATCTTCGGCGGTCCCTTACTTACCCATAGCGTAACCGTTGTATCTTCCGGCACGACTTGTTCGGTTTCTTTAGGCGTCTGATCTGTAATATTGCCTTTTGGTTCTGTGCTTTCAACTTCGATGGATTGGATATCTTTATAATTCTGCTTTTCTAACAGACTTTTTACTTCCGTAAAGCTTCTTCCAATGTACCGGTTAAATGCTTCTTTTTTCTTTCCTGTACTTCGATAAATAATGACGTTAGATCCTTCTTTGATAACGTCTCCCGCTTCTGGCATCGTTTTAACCACGTCGCCTTCTTCCACCTCATTATCGGATATATCTTTAGGATTCTTCACTTTAAAGCCTAAAGAAACTAAATCGGTTACTGCTGATTCATAATCTTGATTATGTAAATCAGGAACCTTTACGTCTTTTGGCAGTAATAAAGCCGGAATAAATGTAACGGCGGCTACGCTAGCAGCTGCCAGCAGCAAAAAAATTAAAACAAGCGTTACAATCAGCTTGCTTTTGCCTTTTTTCTTTTTCTTCTTTTTTTTCTTCGGCTTTAACTCTTCTTCCTCTTGTTCTTCGCGCTCTAAGTGAGGAGGTTTTCTCACAGGTACGTGCGTTTCTTCGGATTCAACAAAATCCTCCTTAATAACTGGAATGGCTTTTGTCACTTCTTCATCATCAGGCACCGTAAACCTTTGTTCATTATAACGATTTGGATGAACAGCAGACTGTAAATCCGCTTCGAGTTCTTCGACGGAACTGTATCGGTAAAATGGATCTTTAGTTGTTGCTTTTAATACAACATTCTCCACGCTTTGAGGGATAGATGGATTCCATCTTTTTGGAGAAGGTGTTTCTGTCTGTAAATGTTTTAATGCAATTGACACAGCCGATTCCCCAGAAAAAGGGACTCGACCCGTTAGCAATTCAAATAGGACGATGCCAAGCGAATAAATATCAGAACGCTTATTCGCAAGCCCTCCCCGTGCCTGTTCAGGAGATAAATAATGAACAGAGCCCAAAACAGAATTAGTATGCGTAATGGTTGTAGAACTTAGTGCTACGGCAATGCCGAAGTCAGTAACTTTAATGGTATCATCATGATCAATTAAAATATTTTGAGGCTTAATATCCCGGTGAATAATTCCGTACTGATGAGCATGGGCAATAGCTGATGTAATCTGCGTCATAATATGTATGGCTTTATCAAGAGATAGTGGTGATTCTTGCAGAATGTATTGCTTTAATGTCATACCCGGTACATATTCCATGATGATATAGTAAATATCTTCTTCTTCTCCAACATCATAAATACTGACAATATTAGGATGAGCAATACTCGTAGCAGATTGTGCTTCTCGATGGAAACGCTTTATAAACGCATCGTCACTTGCAAAGTCTAAACGAAGCACTTTAATTGCCACATCACGATCCAAAATCATGTCGCGACCTAAATAGACGTTTGCCATTCCGCCTCCACCAATTACTTGCAATACCTTATAACGGTCGTTTAGCCGTCTACCTATTAGCAACACTCTCACCCACTTTCAGATGTAAAGTCCACAATTGCAAGTGTAATATTGTCTTCTCCACCAAGCTCATTTGCTAATTGAATCAGGCTCGTACCCTTTTCGTGAAGTGATGAACTTGTTGATAACGTTTCGTTCAGCTTTTGTTCCGTTACCTTATTTGTCAGTCCATCTGAACATAATAATAATCGATCTTCTTTTTCCACTTCAATTGTTTTTACATCTAAACTAACATTTTCTTCGGTACCTAGTGCTCGCAATAAGATATTTTTTCGTGGATGATGCTCAGCATCTTCTTTTGTGATTTGACCATTTTTTACGAGTTCATTCACAAGAGAATGATCTTCTGTTACTTGTTGAAATCCATATTCATTGGAAATATAGCATCTGCTGTCTCCTATATTACCAATCGCACAAAACGTATCGGCGCATAAAGCAAGTACAACTGTTGTACCCATCCCTTTACACTCTTCATGCTCCTGAGCATACTGATAAATATCTTGATTAATTTGCGAAACATGCGTACGAATCCACTGCGTCGCCTCATCAGGAGACGTTACTTTGTCCGCTTCTTCCCACGCTATTTGCAATTTTTGAACCGCCATCTCACTGGCGACGTCGCCAGCTCGATGACCTCCCATACCATCAGCCACAATTGCAAGCAGCTGATTGTGTTGGTTCAAAAATACCCCTCCGTTATCTTCATTGTGTTGTCTAACTCTCCCTCGGTCTGTCATGAAGACAGTTGCCATACAATCACCTCGTCTCTTCTTTACGCTCCTTCGCACGTAATTGGCCACAAGCTGCATCGATATCATGACCTTGCTCACGTCGAATAGTCACGTTAACGCCACGCTTTTTAAGCGTACGTTCAAATGCAAAAATCTGTTCACGCGGTGTACGAACATAATCACGCTCAGGCACATAGTTTACCGGAATCAAGTTCACGTGGCATTTAACGTCTTTAATCAAATCCGCTAATTCCTCGGCATGCTCTACTTGATCGTTTACTCCTCCGAATAGACCATACTCAAAGCTAATACGTCTTCCCGTTTTATCCGTATAATATTTAATGGCTTCCATCAAATCAGGAAGTTTGTACGCACGGTTAATCGGCATTAAGCGTGAGCGGATGTCATTGTTTGGAGCGTGAAGTGAAATCGCAAAATTGATTTGCATTTTTTCATCAGCAAACTTATAGATTTTCGGAATGATTCCACTTGTCGATACTGTGATATGACGTGCACCAATATTTAATCCATCATCACTGTTAATTGTTTTTAAGAAGCGCATCATTTCATCATAGTTATCAAACGGCTCCCCAATACCCATAATTACGACAGAGCTCACGCGTTCTCCTTGTTCATCTAGCGCTTTTTGTACTTTTACTACTTGCGCTACGATTTCTCCAGCTTCTAAATTACGCTTTAAACCCCCAAGAGTAGACGCACAAAACGTACAGCCGATGCGACAGCCAACTTGAGTCGTTACGCAGACAGAATTTCCGTATTCATGACGCATAAGCACTGTTTCAATCGTATAACCGTCATGGAGTTCGAATAAAAACTTCATCGTGCCGTCCCCAGACGTTTGCTGAACAACTGTTTTTAATGTCGTTAATGCAAATTTGTCTTTTAATTGTTCACGTAATCCTTTAGATAAGTTTGACATATCGTCAAAGTCCGTTACGCGTTTAACATATAACCAGTCAAAAATTTGTTTAGCACGGAACTTCTTATCTCCATGTTCCACTAACCAATTTTCTAGGTCATGCATTTCTAATGAATAAATAGATGGCTTTTGTGGTTTTTCTTCTGCTTTTGCTTTTCTTTTAGCTACTTCTTCCATTTTTACACCTTCTTCTGTAAACATGCAATATAAAATCCATCGCTTTGTGCATCTGGCAGCAATTGAATTTCACCATGTTTTACGTTTTGTTTAAGCTTTTGCGGCATGCGTGCAGCAAGTGTTTCATCTTTTTGAAAATCAGCATGATCTGCTAAAAATGCTGCTACAACATCCCCATTTTCATCCCGGTCAATTGTACATGTACTATATACAAGGGTCCCACCTTTTTTTAATAAAGGCGCAACCGCATTTAAAATATCTTGTTGAATACGCGCCAGCTGCTTTACATCTTGCTCAGTTTTTGTATATTTCAAATCAGGTTTACGTCTCATTACACCAAAACCTGAGCACGGAGCATCTACTAAGATGCGGTCAAACATTTCTTTATCAAACTGTTCGCCCGCTTTGCGGCTGTCTTGAACCGTCGGCTCAATATTGGTAAGGTGCAGACGCTCTGCCTGCTGGGCAATCAGCTTTACTTTATGGTCATGAATGTCCAAGGAAATAACTTTACCACTGTTTCTAAGCTGCTCTGCAATATGAGTTGATTTTCCTCCCGGTGCAGCACAGCTATCTAAAATTAGCTCTTCTGCCTCTGCACCGAGCGCATGAGCCACTAACATAGAGCTTTCATCTTGAACGGTAAACATTCCTTCACGAAATGCTTGTGTATGAGCTGCATTTCCTTTTTGAACTTCTAGCGCTTCTTCTACAAAATGGCCTGGTTCTACAACAATACCTTCTTTTTCAAGCGCTTCTTTTACTTCATTTTGCGTAAAGCGTGCACTGTTTACTCGGATTGTTTGTTTAGGGGCCATTAAATTAGCTAAACAGATTCCGCGTGTTTTGTCCAATCCATATTGTTCCACCCAGCGTTTTACAAGCCACAATGGATGACTCGTTTCAATCGCCAAGCGCTCCACAGGATTTTGTATTTCTTCTAAAGAAGGCGTGCCGCTGCGCTGGATATTTCGTAAAACGCCGTTTACCATTGAGGCAATTCCTTTGTGACCGCGTTTTTTGGCAATTTCTACTGCTTCATGAAGGATTGCCCGGTCAGGCACTCGGTCTAAATATACCATTTGGTAAAGTGATAAACGAAGCAGCACTCGCACCCAAGGCTGAAGCTTTTTTGGATTTTTCAAGAAAGGCGCTAACCCGTAATCTAACGTATCACGTCTTTGAATCGTTCCATACACAATTTCCGTTAACAACCCTGCATCTTTTCCTTGAATACCCCGTTTTTGTATGCTGTTATTTAACAATAGATTGCTGAATGCCTGATTTTTTTCAATAGCTAGTAAAATATCTAAAGCTATGTCTCGAACGTTGTACTTACTCATTGACATCCCCTAATACTGTTCCGACTTCAACGGATGTACCTCGTAAATACTGCGCTGCATCCATACGTTTTTTTCCAGCCGGCTGAAGTTCCGTCACTTTAATAGCTGTTTCATTTCCAGTTGCTACTATAAATCCATCCTCTTCAAGTGATAAAACGGTACCCGGTTTGCCTGATGCGGATACTTTTTCTCCCCACCAAATTTTCATGACCTGACCGTCTGCTGTTGTATAAGCAACGGGCCAAGGGTGAAGTCCGCGGATATGGTTATAAATTTCTTCTCCTGTACGGGCCCAATCAATTTTCTCTTGTTCACGCTTAATGTTAGAAGCAAATGTCGCTTCGTCATCGTTTTGTTTAACCGGCGTAATTTCACCTTTTACAAGAGAAGGAATGGTTTCTGAAAGCAATTTTGCACCAGCAGCGCTGAGTTTATCATGAAGTGTGCCAACGTGATCACGTTCTTCAATCGGAACTTCTACCTGTGTTAAGATATCACCTGCATCTAATTTTTCTACCATATACATAATTGTAACACCAGTTTTCGGCTTACCTTGTAGAATTGAATAATGAATCGGCGCGCCTCCGCGCAGTTCAGGTAACAGAGAAGCATGCACGTTAATACAGCCGTATTTAGGCGCTTCTAAAATAGGGGTTGGTAAAATTTGACCAAAAGCCGCTGTTACAATTAGGTCAGGCTCATACGCTAACACTTGCTGATATTCTTCTTCTAAACGAATCTTTTCTGGCTGCAGTACAGGTATTTCATGCTTTAACGCCTCAACTTTTACAGGAGGAGGTGTTAATACGCGCTTGCGTCCTTTTGGTCGGTCCGGCTGTGTAACCACTGCGACCACTTCATATCCATCTTTAAGTAATGTTTGTAAAACCGGCACTGAAAAATCCGGCGTTCCCATAAATACGACTTTCATCGTGTAAAACCTACCCTTCTAGTTCATCCTCTTCGTAATACTTTGTTACTTTTTCCGTGAACAATACACCGTGTAAATGATCAATTTCATGTTGAATTGCTCGTGCTAAAAAACCTTTTGCTTCTATAAAATAAGGTTTTCCTTTACGATTTTGCGCACGTACTTTCACATAATCAGCTCGAGCCACGTCACCAAAAAGGCCCGGAAAACTTAGGCAGCCTTCTGGACCGATTTGTTCGCCTCGTTGCTCAATAATTACCGGATTAATTAACTCAATTTTACCGTGTCGGTCATCCACGTCTACCACTGCCACTTGCTGCAGAACTCCTACTTGAGGAGCAGCTAGACCCACACCGTCTGCTTCAAGCATTAAATCATACATGCCGTTTAGTAATTTCGCTAATTTATTATCAAAGTTTTTAACGACTTCACATTCTTGTTCAAGTACTTCATTAGGATGGTAAACAAGCTTAAGCTTAGCCAAATAGGCACCTCCTTTATTCTTTCTATTTATATCCAAAAAGCTTCTTCTTTAACGCCATCAAGACGACTAGTTACATCATCGAGTATGGATTCAAATCAATAGTGATCGTTAAATTCTCCTTCTGCATTTCCGCTTGATAACGTTCTAATATATATTTCAACAGCGGAATCAGGCTTGGTTCCAGCTTGTATTTTAACATGCATTGATAGCGATATCTATCTTTTATCTTAGCAATCGGAGATGCGACTGGCCCTAAGATCGTTGTTTGCGGCGAAAGTTTCTGACGCAGATACTGCGAAATTTTGTCTGTAACAGACACCACTTTTGCAATATTTTCATGAGATACCGTTACAAGCGCCAAGTAAAAGAAAGGGGGATATTTGTGCATTTTACGAATTTCCATCTCGTGCTTATAAAACGCATCGTAATCATGCTGACTCGCAAGTTGAATGCTGTAGTGTTCAGGCGTGTACGTTTGAATCACTACTTCTCCTGGAAGTTTGTGGCGTCCTGCTCTTCCGCTTACTTGTGTTAAAAGCTGAAACGTTTTTTCAGATGCACGAAAGTCAGGTAAATTCAGCATTGTATCTGCTGTTAAAACGCCTACAAGCGTGACGTTTGGAAAGTCCAGTCCTTTCGCAATCATCTGCGTCCCTAGTAAAATTTGCGCTTCTCCACTTGCAAACTTGTTCAGGAGCTTTTCATGGGCGCCTTTTCGGCTTGTCGTATCAACATCCATTCGAACAACTCTAGCCTCAGGCAGCACTTTTGTTAATTCTTCTTCCACTTTTTGTGTACCAGACCCGAAAAAGCGGATATGTTCGCTGTGGCATTCTGGGCACTCAGTGTGCACATGTTCTTCGTGTCCGCAATAATGGCATTTTAATTTATTTTGATAGCGGTGATACGTTAGTGAAATTTCACAGTGCTCACATGTCGGAACGTAACCGCAGTCTCTGCACATAACAAAAGAAGAATGACCTCTTTTATTTAAAAATAAAACGATTTGCTCCCCTTTTTCCAAACGGTCTTTCATCTTTTCAAACAGCATAGTTGAAAACATAGAGCGGTTGCCGCTGCGAAGCTCTTCTCTCATATCAACGATATCCACCGAAGGCATTGATGACTTATTCATTCTTTGCTTTAACGTCAGTAGCTTATACACACCTTTTTGCGCTCTTGCAAAGGACTCAAGCGTTGGTGTTGCACTTCCTAAAATGACTGGACACTGATGATGCTGCCCTCGGTAAATAGCTACATCTCTTGCATGATAACGGGGGTTTTCTTCTTGTTTATAACTCGTCTCATGTTCTTCATCGATAATAAGAAGGCCCAAATTTTCAAATGGAGCAAATACAGCAGAGCGGGCCCCTACTACAACGGATACTTCTTTTCGCTGAATTTTTCGCCATTCATCATATTTTTCCCCAGTAGACAAGCCGCTATGAAGTACAGCAACTTTTGAGCCGAATCGCTCTTTAAAACGCTTGACCATCTGAGGGGTAAGTGAAATCTCCGGAACAAGCATAATCGCTTCTTTCCCTTTTTTTAGCACTTGATCAATTGATTGGAGATACACTTCTGTTTTTCCGCTTCCGGTTACTCCGTACATTAAAAACACATCGTGAAGATTTTCTTCGATGTCCTGCAGAATCGGTACGATTGCCTCAGCTTGTTCATCGGTCAATTGAAATGGCTTTGATGGTGTAAAGTATCGATCTTGATAAGGATCACGGTATATTTCAATTTCCGTTTCCGCTAAGAGTCCTTTGTTAATCAGCGCTTTTATAGGAGCGGAGGTAATCTGCAAATCTTCCGCTATTTCTTTTATGGCTACTTCTTCATTTCGATTCAGCATAAAAGACAGCACTTGTTTTTGCTTTTCTGCCTGCTTATTTAACTCGCTCATAAACTGCTGAATTTCTTCAAGGCTTTGATTCAGTTTTACGCCTTTTGCCGTTTTTTTGTTTCCTTTGTTTTTCACGACGTAGACGACTTCAATTAGACCTTTTTGAATATCACGGTGAAAAGCAGGAGCAGCGGCTGTTTTTTCTACTTCACTCCACTTCAGCGAGGATCTTGACTGAAAAAACGGCTTTACTTGCTCATGAAGCTGTTCGTATGCCTCTTTTGAAAGGAGTGACAGTTCTTTATCATATTTTGCTTTCATCGCCGCAGGCAGCATGACTTGAAAAGCCGATATCATAAAACAAAGCGTTTTTTCGGTTAGCCAGTGCCCAATCTCTAACAGTTCGGGAGTCAGAACCGGCGTTAAATCAAGCAAGTCAGCGATTGGTTTAACACGCTTAACTTCAGCCTCTTCTTTAAGAGCCACCACAAACCCTTGAACTTTTCTAGGACCAAACGGAACGACAACTCGCATACCCGGAACAATAATTCCTTTCCATTTGTCGGGAATAGCGTAGTCAAAAGCTCGATCTGTTTGCTTAGCAGCCACGTCCACAATTACACTAGCTACACTCATTTTTTCAGCCCTTCTAACATTTCCTTCACTTCTTTTAACACCTCGGTAGCTACATCGTGTTTTGAAAGAATGGGAAGTTCTTTAGACTCTCCGCTTCGCTTATAGAGCGTTACAATATTTGTGTCCGTCCCAAAACCTGCTCCTTCTGTCGTCACGTTATTGGCTACAATCATATCCAAGTTTTTAGATGCAAGTTTCTTTTGTGCATATTCATCCACTTGTTCTGTTTCTGCTGCAAAGCCGACTAAAAGCTGGTGTTCTTTTCGCTCTCCAAGCGTGCGTAAAATATCTGTTGTTCTCTCTAGCTCTAGTACTGCTTCACCAGGCTGCTTTTTCATCTTTTGATCAAACACATGCTTTGGTCGGTAATCTGCCACTGCGGCTGATTTAATGACAACATCTGCTTCATGATAGCGCTGCATAACAGCTTCAAGCATCTGCTGCGCACTTTCAATTTGAACAACCTGCACTCCTTTTGGATACTCTAAATTCGTCGGTCCCGTTACAAGTGTTACCGATGCGCCTAATTTAGCAGCTTGTTCTGCAAGGGCATAGCCCATTTTCCCAGTAGAGCGATTGGTGAAAAATCGGACGGGATCAATGCGTTCTACCGTAGGTCCTGCTGTAACCAATACATTAACACCTTCAAGGATCTTTTGTGTATGTGATGCTTGTGAAAAATAAGATCCGATTAGTGAAACAATTGTTTCTGGCTCTTCAAGACGACCTTTTCCTACATAACCGCATGCCAAATACCCTTCTCCAGGTTCTACAAAAGAGTAACCAAATGATGAAAGAGTGCTCATATTTTTTTTAACAGCTGGATGATCGTACATATGAACATTCATTGCAGGTGCAATCCACACAGGTGCAGTAGCAGCCAGCAGCGTTGTGGAAATCATATCATCTGCAAGACCATTTGCTATTTTCCCTATCATATTTGCCGTAGCAGGAGCTACTAAAATTAAATCAGGCCAATCTGCTAAATCAATATGTGCAATTACAGATGGATCTTTTTCATCAAACGTATCTGTATAAACTGGGTTTCGAGACAGAGCTTGAAACGTAAGCGGCGTTACGAACTCGCATGCTGAAGCAGTCATCATTACTTTAACTTCCGCTCCCGCTTGTACTAATTTACTTGTTAAAGCTGCGGCTTTATATACGGCGATTCCGCCGCTAACACATAATAAAATTCGTTTTCCCTTCATCATTATGCCCCCATCTATTTATCCCGCTCAACCAGCATCCGCTTGTTTACTCGGGTAACTATCTAAAGCTTTTCAATTCAATTATTATACCATTTTTGTAGTGAGACATTCACTATCCTGCTTGAACACAGATAAAAGCATCAAAAAAATAACAACCTATAAAGTAGGTTGTTATTTTTTCACTTACTGATGTTTAGAATCTTCTTCTGCTACACCTTGCTTATAGCTTAATTGTTCAGCATTAATTTCTTCTAAAGCACAGCCTACAAACTTATAAGAAACCGGCTTTTCAATCGGCGTATCATTGTGAAGCTGTAATTGACGTGCACGTTTTGCAGCTACTGTCACAAGCGTGTACTTAGAATCTAATTTTTCCATTAGAGAATCAATTGATGGATAAAGCATGTTTATTCTACCTCCAGCATTCTTTTATAGCGCGCAGAAATACGATCACGACGGCAGTGTTCAGCCGTTACGATAGCACGGATGCGAGCACAAGCATTTTCTACTTTGTCATTTTCTACAACATAATCGTAGGCGTCCATAAGTTCAATTTCTTCTTTTGCCACGCGCATACGGTTATTGATTAAATCTTCTGTTTCAGTACCGCGGTTTACGATACGACTTTTAAGCTCTGATAAACTCGGCGGTGCCAAGAAGATGAACAAACCTTCTGGAAATGCTTCTTTCACTTGAAGAGCACCTTGCACTTCAATTTCTAGAAATACGTCTTTTCCTTCAGATAACGTTTGTTCTACATAATCAACCGGGGTACCGTAGTAGTTACCTACGTATTCAGCCCACTCTAATAATTTCTTGTTTTCAATCATGCGCTCAAACTCTTCGCGTGGTTTGAAGAAATAGTCAACGCCGTCTACTTCACCTTCGCGGGGCTTTCTTGTTGTTGCAGAGATAGAATACTGCAATTTAATGTCTTCTTGCTCAAACAATGCTTTTCGTACCGTTCCTTTTCCAACACCTGATGGTCCGGAAAGAACAATTAATAAACCTCTTTCAATCATCGGTTCAAGTGACCTACCCTTCTAATAATTCTTCTTTGTTTATAAGTCGCTGTGACACAGTTTCTGGCTGTACAGGAGCTAAAATAACATGATCGCTATCCATAACAATAACAGATCGTGTTTTACGTCCTTGCGTTGCATCTATTAAAGAGCCTCGATCTTTTGCATCTTGAATAATGCGTTTGATTGGAGCTGATTCAGGATGAACGACAGAGATTATACGATTAGAAGAAATAAAATTTCCAAATCCAACGTTCACTAATTTACCGCTCATAAGAAGCCTCCTGCTATACCAATATAATCTTTATCTTACACGAAGGCTATTCAATATTTTGAACCTGCTCTTTTATGCGTTCTAATTGTGCTTTCATACTAATAACATACTGAGCAATAGTACCATTGTTTGCCTTCGCACCGATTGTATTCATTTCACGATTCAGCTCTTGAACAAGAAAATCCAGCTTGCGTCCTACTGAATCAGGTGTATTTAATGCTTGAATAAATTGTGAAACATGACTTTGAATTCGCGTAAGTTCTTCGCTAATATCTGCTTTTTCAGCAAAAATAGCTACTTCAGTCAGCACTCGCTGCTCATCGAAAGTACCTTCTAAATAGTCGCTCAGCTTTCTTTTAATACGCTCGCGATATTGTTCAGCAACTTCAGGAGCAAGCTGTGTAATTTTTTCGCGAATGTCTTGAATGTCCTGTAAGTACCCCATTAAATCGTGATACAGCTCTGATCCCTCTCGTTTCCGCATATCCACTAACTGATGCACAGCAGCTTCAACGGCTTCAAAGATTGCACCATGAATACTCGTCTGATCAGCTTCTTCTTCATAAGTTGTCATCACTTCAGGCATGTGTAAAATGTCTTGAATTTGAACAGATTGTGACAGCCCATGCTTTTCTTTTACTTGCTGCAACGCATGCATGTATTCATCAAGCAGCTGCCAATCCGTCTGCAGTTTCTTTTTTGCCATTTCTTCACCTGAAATAGTAACAAATACTTCTACTCTACCACGTTTTATGTATGTTTGAACGATTTTTTTTATTTTATCTTCAATTTCAATTAATTGTCTTGGCATACGAATAACAATTTCACAAAAACGATGATTAACAGACTTCATTTCGACTGTTACTGATCGATTTTCCACTTCCGCTTTTCCGCGGCCAAAACCAGTCATACTTTTTATCATTATCATCACATCCACTATGTACATCTTACATAAAAAGTATCATAAAAGAAAGTGTTAGCAAAAAAAAGAAATCTCTCTTCTTTATTCAACCTGTAAAGGCTGCCTTCATGAGTTTTCTCATTTGGGACAGCCTGTATTAAAGTATAGCACAATTTATGAAGGTTTTCTTGTTAAAAGTGAACCGGCAAGTAAAAAAGTTGGAAGACTTGCAAGTCCTAAAATAACGAGCCATTCCCGCGGTGCAATGGCCATTGTATGGAAAATAGGCTGCAGGGGCGGATAGTAGATAGCCACCAGCATAAGGATAATAGATGAAATAACGGCTCCTACAAGATATAAGTTCTGAAATGGATTGCGATCAAAGATTGATTTTTCACTTCGGCAGTCAAATACGTGAATAAGCTGTGCCATGACAAGCGTGGCAAATGCAATCGTCTGAGCATACTGCAGCCGATCTGGGTCATTGTCGTAGACAATCATGAATGCAGCAAGTGTAGCAGCTCCAATTAAAAATCCGCGGCTGACTACTTTCCACCCTAATCCTCTTGCAAAAATACCTTCGCGCGGATGCCTTGGATGGCGCTTCATCACGTTGTCCTCCGGCTGGTCTAAGCCAAGAGCCATCGCAGGCAAACCGTCTGTTACTAAGTTTACCCATAGTATTTGAATTGGCACTAGCGGAAGCGGAAGTGCTAAAATCATCGCAAAGAGCATAACTAAGATTTCTCCTACATTTGATGCAAGCAAGTAACGGATAAACTTTCGAATATTTTCATAGATGTTTCGTCCTTCTTTGATCGCTGATTTAATAGTAGCAAAATTATCATCAAGCAAAACGAGTGAAGACGCTTCTTTTGCTACGTCTGTCCCGGTGATGCCCATCGCGATGCCTATGTCTGCTGCTTTAATAGCCGGTGCATCATTTACGCCGTCGCCCGTCATAGCTACAATGTGATCTTTTGCTTGAAGAGCTTTAACAATTTTAAGTTTATGTTCAGGCGATACCCTGGCATATACGTAAACATCATCCACTACTTCTTCTAGCTCTTCCTGCGTCATTTTGGATAAATCCGTTCCTTCCAAGACTTGACCGTTTTTCGGTAAAATGCCTAACTGTTTTGCAATCGCCTGTGCTGTAATGACGTGGTCACCTGTAATCATAACGGTTTTGATTCCTGCGTCTCGGCATTCTTTGACCGCTTGCTTGACTTCTGGTCTTGGCGGATCAATCATTCCTTGAAGCCCGAGGAAAGTAAGGTCTTTTTCCGCTTCGTTCTCTGTATGAACGCTCTCATGGTCTCCTAACGGCCGATAAGCAATAGCAATGGTTCGAAGCGCTTGGCTAGCTAACTGATCAATCGCTCCTTTTACTTCATTATGAACCGTTACCGACAGCGTTTGTTGTCTGCTTTCCCACAAAATATTTTTGCTGTTTACAAGCAGCACATCCGGAGCACCTTTTGTTATGACATAGCGCTTATTAGATGCGTCTTCAATGACTACACTCATCATTTTACGCGTTGAATCAAATGGAAACTCTTCAATAATCGTAAACTGCTTTTGAATGTTTTCTTTTGTCAGCCCCGCTTTCATCGCGGCCACAAGCAAAGCCGCTTCAGTAGGATCCCCGTCGATGACATATTCTTTATCTTTTCTCGAAATGGACGTTTGATTGCAAAGCAGACCAAACACCAAAAGCTGCTGAAGCGGTTTTTCACTCCGTGTATCAACTTCTCTTTCCTCTCGCGAAAATACGCCCGTAGGTTCATACCCTGTCCCTGATACCCTCCACGTCATTCCTCCTGACCAGAGGTGAGTAACCGTCATTTTATTTTGCGTTAATGTGCCCGTTTTGTCTGAGCAAATGACTGACGCGCATCCTAGTGTTTCAACAGCAGGAAGTTTGCGAACAATGGATCTTTGCTTAATCATGCGCTGTACACCAAGAGATAGCGCCACGGTTACGATGGCAGGAAGACCTTCGGGTATGGCAGCAACAGCTAAGGAAACTCCCGCTAAGAACATACTGTATAAATCATGACCTTGCAGCACACCAATCCCGACAACTAATACAGTAAGTGCAAGAGCTACAACGATTAAAATTTTACCTAATTGCTCTAACTTCCGTTGAAGAGGAGTAATCATGGCTTCAGCATTTTGAAGCAAATCAGCAATTTGTCCCATCGCTGTTTTCATTCCAATCCCTACAACGATACCTGTTCCGCTTCCTCGCGTCACAAGCGTACCCATAAACGCCATATTGTCCTGATCTCCAAGCGGCACTTCATCTCCTGGCAAAGCTTTTATTTGCTTGGCAACAGGCAAAGACTCTCCCGTAAGCGCTGATTCTTCAATTTCTAGACTTTTAGCTTCCATAATTCGAAGGTCAGCCCCGATACGGTCTCCGCTCGAAAACTTTACAACGTCTCCTACTACCAGCTCTTTAGATGGTAACTTAACCCATTTCCCTTCACGCATAGCTGCTACTTGAGGAGCAGAAAGCTCTTTTAATGCATGAAGAGATTTCTCGGCTTTTCTTTCTTGAAAAAAACCTAGAAATCCATTAATTACTACAATGGCAATAATAGCAATCGCATCGATGTATTCGCCTAAAAGCCCTGAAATAAGTGTAGCAGCTAGTAAAACCAGTACCATAAAATCTTTAAACTGCTCTAGAAACACAAGAATGGCCGGTTTTTTCTCTCCTTCAGTCAATTCATTAAATCCTTGCTGCTGCTGACGTGCTTTTACTTCTTTGTGTGTAAGACCATGCTGCCTGTCTGTTTTTGTTACTTCTACTATTGCTTTTTCACCTAATTCATACCATTTCATTGCATCTTTTCACACCCTTTTATTTGTAAATGCACCTATTAGATTGTTACAATCTTATATCGTATGCTTATTCAGACTCGTCCTAAAAAATGCTATACTTTTCTATAGGACAATTTTCAATTACTTAAGGATGTGAGCACTATGTCATTTGATGGTATTTTTACATATGGCATTTTACAAGAATTATCTGAGACCTTGGTTTCAGGACGAATTTCAAAAATATATCAGCCGTTTCCAAACGAGTTGATTTTACAAGTACGCGCTAAAGGTGAAAACCGCAAACTTTTAATCTCAGCTCACCCTAACTATTCACGCGTTCATTTTACAAATGAGCCCTATGAAAATCCATCTGAGCCTCCTATGTTTTGTATGCTTCTTCGCAAACATTTAGAAGGAAGCATTATTGAACAAGTGTATCAGCTTGGATTAGACCGCATTTTAGTCATTGAAACAAAAGGACGAAATGAAATTGGCGACGTGACGTACAAGCAGCTTATTATTGAAATCATGGGAAGACATAGTAATGTTGTGCTTGTAGATAAAGAAAAACAAACGATTATCGACAGCATTAAACACGTTCCAATGGCCTTGAACAGGCACCGTACGCTTCTACCCGGAGCACCTTACGTACTGCCTCCTAGTCAAGATAAGCTTCATCCATTTGAAGCCGATGAAGAAACCGTGGTTAAAAAAATTGATTTTAATAGCGGAAAGTTAGCCACCCAGCTAGTGCAAACCTTCTCGGGGCTTTCTCCTTTAATTGCAAATGAAGTGGTGTTTCGCTCTGGCTTAGCGAATCGTTCTACCCTTCCAAAATCATTCGTCGAAACGATGACGCTGATCAAAGAAGGTCAGTTTACACCGACTCTGACAACCGTTAATCAAAAAGACTACTTTTATTTACTGGAATTAACGCATTTAGAGGGTACGAAAAAAACGTATGCAACCATCAGCGAGCTTCTTGACCGCTATTACTACGGGAAAGCAGAGCGAGATCGTGTAAAGCAGCAAGCGCATGATTTAGTACAGTTTATTTCTACCGAGAAAAAGAAAAATGAGAAAAAAATAAAAAAACTTGAGCAAACGCTGCAAAATGCAGAAAAAGCATCTGATTATCAGCTAGCCGGTGAACTCCTTACCGCAAATTTACACCTTGTCAAAAAAGGAGATGCGAAAGTGGATGTTATTAATTATTATGATGAAAATAGCGGTACACTTACGATTTCATTAGATCCGCAAAAATCACCGTCTCAAAATGCTCAAAGCTATTTCACAAAGTATCAAAAAGCGAAAAATTCCGTTTCGATTGTAATCGAACAAATTGAAAAAGCAAACGAAGAAGTACAGTATTTTGAATCACTTATTCAGCAAATGGATACTGCTACTCACAAAGACATTGCAGAGATTCGTGAAGAGCTTGTGGAAGAAGGATATTTGCGCAACCGTCAGCAAAAACAAGCGAAAAAACAAAAAAACACCACGCCTACACTTGAACAATACGTTTCAAGCGACGGCACGACGATTTTAGTTGGAAAAAACAATAAGCAAAATGAGTATTTAACAAATCGCCTTGCTGCTCGTGATGACGTTTGGTTTCATACAAAAGATATACCGGGTTCTCACGTTGTTATCCGCAGCCAAGAGCCTTCAGAAGAAACAATTTTAGAAGCGGCTCACCTTGCTGCTTACTTTAGTAAAGCCAAGAATTCAAGTTCGGTACCCGTGGACTATACAAAAATTCGCCACGTCAAAAAACCAAGCGGTGCTAAACCTGGTTTTGTGACGTACGATAACCAGCAAACGGTGTACGTAACGCCTAGCGAAGAACTTGTACTGAAGCTGCGTCAGTCATAATAAAAACCCCCTTTCTATATAGAAAGGGGGTTTTTATTATATAGATCTAGTTTAGTTCATCCATGAAGGGTCTGAAGGATTTTCACGCCATTTAAATAGCTTGTCCATCGCTTCTTCTTCAATGTATCCCGCTTCGTTTGCCGCTTCTACTAGCGTAGAGTAGTCTGTTAGCGAATAAACTTGAAGTTCTTTTTCTTTAAACAGCTGACGCGCTTTTTCCAGCTCATATGTAAAGATAGACACAACTCCCAGCACTTCACACCCCTGCGCTTTTAATGCATCGACTGCGGTAAACACACTTCCGCCAGTTGAAATCAAATCTTCAATCACAACAACTTTTTGGCCTTTTGTTACTTTTCCTTCGATTTGATTTCCTTGGCCATGTTCTTTTGCTTTGCTTCGCACATAGCACATTGGAAGCTCTAGCGCTTCACTTACCCATGCTGCATGAGGGATACCAGCTGTAGCGGTACCAGCAATCACTTCTGCATTGGCAAAATACGTTTTAATTAAATGCTGCAGACCTTTTGCAATTTCTTTTCGCACTTTCGGGTAGCTAAGCGTTAGACGGTTGTCACAATAAATAGGTGACTTAATTCCAGAGGCCCACGTAAACGGCTCGTTTGGTTGAAGGCTTACTGCCTCAATATCAATTAATTGTTTTGCAATTTCTTTTCGTAGTTTTGTCATCGCGTAATACGCTCCCCTTTCCACTGCTGTAACATCTCATAATATGCTTTAAGCGGGTCTTTTGCTTTAGTAATAGAACGTCCAACGACAATGGCACTTGAGCCATATTCTCTCGCTAGCTGAGGTGTTGCCACACGGACTTGGTCATCTACTGAATCTGTGCCCATACGAATACCCGGCGTTACGGTCAAAAAGTCCTCTCCTGCTGCTTTTCGAATCGAAGGCACTTCATGAGTAGAACATACAACGCCGTCAAGTCCACTTTTTTTAGCAAGCGCTGCATAATGCGTAACCACTTCTTGCATCGAATGTGTAATGAGCTGCTGCTCTTTTAGCATTTCATCAGATGTACTCGTTAGCTGAGTAACCGCAATACAATCCGGGCGCTTTTTGCCGGCAGCGGTTCCTAAGTCAAGTCCTTCAACGGCTGCTTGCATCATGTTCATTCCGCCCGCTGCGTGAACGTTAACCAAATCCACTTCAAGAGAAGCTAAAGACTTCATCCCTTGCTTTACTGTATTGGGAATATCATGAAGCTTTAAGTCTAAAAAGATTTGGTGGTTTTGCTCTTTTAATGCAGAAATAATGGATAACCCTTCTTTATAAAACAGTTCCATGCCTACTTTCACAAATAATGACTCTTGTTGAAAAGGCATTAAAAACTGCTGTACATCGTTAATTGATGAAAAATCAAGAGCAATGATTAACGGTTGCTTCACGCTTTTTCCAGCTCCTTCCGATACATTCTGAAACATGCTCGTATCCTAATGATGTTAATAGCCTTGGCAGTTCGTCAATGATGGTTGGACATACATACGGGTCAACAAAGTTTGCTGTACCAACCGCCACTGCACTTGCACCTGCATATAGGAACTCGAGTGCATCTTCAGCAGTCGTCACTCCGCCCATACCGATAATTGGAATGTTCACTTTTTGGCTCACTTCATATACCATTCGAATCGCTACCGGTTTAATTGATGGGCCTGACAGTCCGCCTGTGCCGTTCGCTAAAACCGGCTGAGCTGTTTTCAAATCCAGACGCATCCCGAGAAGCGTATTGATCATCGTTAAGCCATCCGCACCAGCTTCTTCAACAGCCATCGCCATGTCTACAATATTGGATACGTTTGGTGATAGTTTAACATAAACTGGAACATTTGAAACATCTTTTACTGCTTTCGTTAAACGAGCAGCAATGACAGGATCTACGCCAAACGCAATTCCGCCTTCTTTTACGTTAGGACATGAAATATTCAATTCAAGTGCTTTTACATTTGATACGGTTGAAATTTCTTTTGCCACGTGCACATATTCTTCAATTGAAGCACCGGCTACGTTCGCGATAATCGGCACATCATATTGCTGAAGCCAAACGAGCTCTTCGTTCATTACTTTTTCTAACCCAGGATTTTGTAATCCAATCGCATTTAACATTCCTGCAGATGTTTCCGCTACGCGAGGAGTTGGATTGCCGAAACGAGTGTCAGCAGTAGTCGCTTTAATCATAATGGCTCCAAGTGCATCAAGTGAATAAAATTGAGCATACTCACGCCCAAATCCAAAACAGCCGGATGCTGGCATAATTGGATTTTTCAAATCTAATCCTGGCAATGTCGTTTTTAGCATACTCATAGAAGCACCTCCCCTGCTTGAAAGACGGGACCGTCGCTGCAGATTTTTTTATACGCCGTAGAATCTTCACTTTCTCTGCATACACATGCAAAACAAGCACCGATTCCACAACCCATTCTTTCTTCTAAAGAAATGTAAAGCGGCTTGTTTGTATAATTATTTTCTAGTGCTTTTAACATCGGAGTTGGACCGCATGAAAACATAACGTCATATGAAAACTGCTGCTCGTCAATCACCGTTGTGACAAAACCTTTTGTTCCGTAAGAGCCGTCTACCGTTGCAATATATGTTTCTCCTAAAGCTAAAAACTCTCGCTCGTAAAATACGTCTGCTTTTGATTGAAAGCCTAAGACGTGAATAACCTGCACGCCTTTTTCACGAAGTCTTTTTGAAAGCTCATAGAGCGGAGGCACTCCAATGCCTCCCCCTACTAATAAAGCCGTTTGACCTGACTCTATCGCTTCCAATGGAAAACCGTGGCCAAGCGGACCTAACACGTCAATCGACTGTCCGGCTTGTTTTTCGGCAAGCAGCGATGTTCCCGCCCCTTCTGCACGGTAAATCATCGTAAATTGTTCGTGCGTTTGGTCAATTTCTGCAATACTGATTGGTCTGCGAAGCAGTGGCAAATAGTCGTTGTTGACGCGGATATGCACAAACTGCCCCGGCTCATTCATGAAACGAACAAGCTCGCCTTGAAGGGTTAATTCATATACATTGTGTGTTAACGGTCGCTGACTGACGACTTGCATCATTTCATGTTTGATCATACGGTTGTCACCTCTTTAGTTGGACGAACTTTTTTCATTGGTGTTGTATGGAAGCTGATCGTTTCAAGCACTCGTAAAATCGCTTCTGCTGTATCAAGTGATGTTAAGCAAGGTACACCATTTTCAACTGCTTCACGGCGAATTTTAAATCCGTCACGCGCAGGCTGTTTTCCTTTTGTTAGCGTGTTGATGACAAGCTGCGCTTCACCTTTTCGTATCACATCTAAAAGATTGTGATCTTCATGATGAATTTTATTTACTACTTTTACGCGAATGTCTTCTTTTGTAAACGTTGAAGCTGTTCCTTCCGTTGCAATCACCTGGTAGCCGATGTTAGCAAAACGCTTCGCAAGCGCTGTTGCCTCTTCTTTGTCTTTATCCGCTACTGTCATAAGTACTGAACCGTACGGCTTAATGGACATACCTGACGCAATTAGTCCTTTATATAATGCTTTTTCGTACGTTGAATCTTGCCCCATTACTTCTCCAGTAGATTTCATTTCAGGTCCAAGCGTAATATCTACGCGACGCAGCTTTGCAAATGAGAAGACCGGCACTTTTACGTAGACACCTTCTTCTTCAGGGTGCATGCCTGATTCATAACCAAGCTCTCGCAAACTTGTTCCTAAAATAACTTTTGTTGCCACATTCGCCATCGGAATACGCGTAATTTTACTTAAGAACGGCACCGTACGGCTTGAACGAGGATTTACTTCAAGAACAAACACTTCTCCTTTTGATAAGACGAACTGAATGTTGAGCAGTCCAATAATGTTTAAGCCTTTTGCAATACGTGTTGTGTAATCAATGATTGTATCTTTTACATCCTGTGACAGAGTTTGCGGTGGATATACAGCGATGGAGTCACCTGAGTGTACACCCGCGCGCTCTACATGTTCCATGATCCCTGGAATAACCACTGTTTCACCGTCTGAAATGGCATCGACTTCAATTTCTTTTCCAGTTAAGTAGCGGTCGATTAACACAGGGTGATCAGCGTGTACTTTTACCGCGTGTTTCATATAGTGAAGCAGTTCTTCTTCTTTATACACAATTTCCATTGCGCGTCCGCCTAGTACATATGAAGGTCGTACAAGCACCGGATAACCAATTTCTTTTGCCACAACCACTGCTTCTTCTACGGATGTAACCGTCTTTCCAAGAGGCTGAGGTACTTCTAAACGCGCTAGCGTCGCTTCGAATTTTTTACGGTCTTCCGCTGCATCTAAGCTTTCAAGCGACGTTCCTAAAATCTTGACCCCTCTTGCTTCTAGCTCGTCTGCTAAGTTGATTGCTGTTTGACCACCGAACTGTACAACCACACCTTCTGGTTTTTCTAAATCGATGATATGCATCACATCTTCAATCGTCAGCGGCTCGAAGTATAATTTATCTGAAATACTGAAGTCAGTTGATACTGTTTCTGGATTGTTATTGACAATAATCGCCTCGTATCCAGCTTCTTTAATCGCCCACACGGAGTGAACTGTTGCATAGTCAAACTCAATTCCTTGCCCGATGCGGATTGGACCTGACCCTAACACTACAACGCTTTTACGATCTGTAACAATCGATTCGTTTTCATCTTCAAACGTACCGTAGAAATATGGTGTTGTAGATTCAAATTCAGCTGCACATGTATCTACTGTTTTGTACACTGGCATCACGCCATTTTGTTTGCGGAAGTCATATACTTCACGCTCTGTTTGATTCCATAGCTTAGCAATCGTGCAGTCTGCAAATCCCATTTCTTTTGCTTCCTGTAAAACTTCTACGTTATGAATCTCTTCTTTTAACACATTTTCAAAAGCAATCACTTTTTCAAGTTTTACTAAGAAGAAGAGATCGATTTTGCTCCAGTCATGAATTTGCTGAATTGTTACGCCGCGGCGAATAGCTTCTGCGATGTAGAATAATCGCTCATCACCAGCTTTGCGAATACGTTTTTCAATAATGGCATCATCAAATTCATGCGCATCTTTCAGCTCTAAGTGATGAACGTTTGACTCTAGTGAGCGTACGGCTTTTAAAATTGACTCTTCGAACGTGCGGCCAATTGCCATTACTTCCCCTGTTGCTTTCATCTGTGTACCTAGTTTACGGTTAGCTGATTCAAATTTATCAAACGGCCAGCGTGGAATTTTAGATACGATGTAATCTAGTGCCGGTTCGAAACATGCGTACGTCTTCCCAGTTACCGGGTTCATCATTTCATCTAATGTTAAGCCTACCGCAATTTTTGCTGCTAATTTTGCAATTGGATACCCTGTTGCTTTTGATGCTAAAGCCGATGAGCGGCTTACACGAGGGTTTACTTCAATTACGTAATACTGGAAGCTTTCTGGGTCTAGTGCTAGCTGAACGTTACATCCGCCTTCGATTTTAAGCGCTCGGATAATTGTTAGTGACGCATTTCTAAGCAGCTGATACTCACGGTCGCTTAGCGTTTGGCTTGGTGCTACAACAATTGAATCTCCCGTATGAATACCGACCGGATCAAAGTTTTCCATATTACATACTACAATCGCATTATCGTTTGCATCGCGCATTACTTCATATTCAATTTCTTTAAAGCCTGCAATGCTTTTCTCAAGTAAGCACTGTGTTACAGGACTGTGTTTTAATCCACTTGTTACAATTTCAATCAACTCTTGCTCGTTGTTACAAATTCCGCCTCCCGTACCGCCAAGCGTATAAGCAGGACGCACGATTACCGGATAGTTTACTTGTTCAACAAACGCATACGCTTCGTCTAACGAATGAATGATTTCACTTGCTGGGACAGGCTGATTTAGTTCATTCATTAGTGAACGGAACTGCTCACGGTCTTCAGCTTGTTCAATCGCCGATAATTTTGTCCCGAGAATTTCTACATTAAATTCTTCTAAAATACCCGTTTCGTGTAATTCTACCGCTAAGTTCAGTCCCGTTTGACCGCCAAGCGTTGGAAGCAGTGCATCCGGGCGTTCTTTACGAATAATTGAGCTTACAAATTCAACCGTTAGAGGTTCAATATATACTTTATCTGCCATTTCTGAGTCTGTCATGATTGTTGCAGGATTGGAGTTCACAAGAATAACTTTGTATCCTTCTTCTTTTAGCGCAATACACGCTTGCGCTCCTGCATAGTCAAACTCTGCCGCCTGTCCGATGACGATTGGTCCTGATCCGATTACGAGAATTGTGTTAATATCTTGACGTTTTGGCATTAGCAATTACCTACTTTCTGATTGTTTTTCATAAGATCCATAAATTCGTTGAACAATCCGTTTGCATCTTCAGGTCCCGGTGATGCTTCAGGGTGATATTGAACCGTAAATGCCGGATATTCTTTATGCTTTACTCCTTCAACTGTTCCATCGTTAAGCGCAACGTGCGTCACTTCTAATGGCGTGTTGACAAGAGATGGCTCACATACTGTATAGCCGTGGTTTTGAGATGTAAGAGCTACTTTATTGGTTTTTAGATCCTTTACAGGATGGTTGGATCCACGATGACCAAATTTCATTTTTTCTGTATCTGCTCCGCATGCTAGCGCAAACAGCTGATGTCCTAAACAAATTCCGAAAAGAGGAACCTTTCCTAAAACCCCTTGAATCATCTCGATTGCTTCAGGTACGTCTTTTGGGTCTCCAGGTCCGTTGCTCAACATGATGCCATCTGGATTTAATTGAAGAATTTCTTGCGCAGTTACGTTATAAGGAACCACAATCACGTCGCATTGACGAGCTGTTAATTCGCGTAAAATTCCGTGTTTCATTCCAAAGTCAACGAGTACCACTTTTTTACCTCTGCCTGGGCTTGGGTAAGGCTTCACTGTTGATACTTTTTTAACTGAATCAGTCGGAAGTTCATGATTTTGAAGCTGTGCTACCACTTCTTCTACATTGACTTCCATGTTGCACACGCGTCCGCGAAGCGCACCGTGCTGACGAATTTTTCTCGTTAATTTTCTCGTGTCGATTCCAGCTAATCCTGGAATATCTTTTTGTTTTAAAAATTCATCTACTGATAGTTCGCTTCTGAAGTTTGAAGGAGCATCACAAATTTCTTTTACAATCAAACCGTGTACAGCTGGTTCAATCGACTCAAAGTCATCGCGGTTAATACCGTAGTTTCCGATTAAAGGATATGTTAATGTCACAATTTGTGCACAGTATGATGGATCAGATAGAATTTCTTGATATCCTGTCATTCCCGTGTTGAAAACAACTTCTCCTGTCATTTCTTTGTCGCTGCCGAATCCTTTTCCGATAAATACTGTTCCATCTTCTAAAATTAGTTGACGTTGCATGCTTTAACATCCTCCCATACTCGTTTACCTTCTACTAATGTCATTACCGGCCAACCTTTGCATACCCAGTTAGCAAACGGCGTATTTTTACCTTTTGATACAAATTCTTCTGGATTAATTGCTTTTTCTGTTTCAAGATCAATGATAGTTAAATCTGCTGGTTTCCCTACTTCGATGGTGCCATAAGGAAGGTTGAACGTGTCAGCAGGCTTGTTTGTTAAATATGATACTAGCTGCTCTAGCGTCATTACTTCTTTTAATACCAAGTTTGTATAAAGAAGCGGGAAAGCTGTTTCAAGTCCCACAATCCCAAACGGCGCAAGCTCCATGCCTTCTGCTTTTTCGTCCGCTGTGTGCGGTGCATGATCAGTGGCGATAAAATCAAGCGTTCCGTCTAATAAAGCTTCAATTAATGCCTGTTGATCATCTTTTCCTCGAAGCGGCGGATTCATTTTAAAATTTGAATCAAGCTCAGGGATGTCTTCCTCATTTAGCAGTAAATGATGAGGCGTTACTTCTGCGGTTACGCGAATGCCTGCTTTTTTTGCATCCCGAATGGCGCGAATGGATTCTTTTGTACTTACGTGACACACATGGTAGTGACAGTTTGCTGCTTCAGCAAGCAGGACATCTCGTGCAATTTGAACGGCTTCACAGATAGAAGGAATACCGTTTAGTCCATGTTCTTTTGCAAATTTTCCGTCGTGGACGCAGCCTTTGTTGATTAAATCATTATCTTCACAGTGTGCAACGATTGCTTTATTTAATGAAGCGGCTTTCTTCATCGCTTCTAGCATCATTCCTGTTGACTGAACGCCTACTCCATCATCTGTAAAAGCAAATGCGCCCGCTTCTTTTAAGCCTTCAAAGTCCGTTAGTTCTTTTCCTAATTGGCGAGTGGTAATCGATGCGTATGGCAATACGCGAACATGTGCTGTTTCTTCAATACGCTTGTTTACCCACTCCATTTGTTCAACCGTATCCGGAACTGGACGCGTGTTTGGCATTGCAGCAATTGCTGTAAAACCGCCCTTTGCCGCTGCTAGAGTACCCGTTTCAATCGTTTCTTTCTTTTCTCCCCCTGGCTCGCGCAAGTGAACGTGGACATCGATTAAACCCGGTGATAAGAAGTTCCCGCCTGCATCAATGACTTCTTCATTCTCTACGTCGATGTGTGAAGCTATTTCAGCAATTACACCATTTTCAATTTTCAGTTCGACTTGTTCAATTTTCCCTTCATTTAACCATGTAGCATTTTTGATAATTGTTGTCATTATTAAGTCCCCTTTC
>Ga0268255_10000323_pt1 | contig 36237 bp, 33 predicted proteins | sample AgamicOrMarz_FD_200256 | JGI IMG/M metagenome (GOLD analysis project Ga0268255, IMG submission 200256) | Agave microbial communities from Guanajuato, Mexico - Or.Ma.rz (v2) (version 3) | ecosystem: Host-associated > Plants > Phyllosphere > Phylloplane/Leaf | place: Guanajuato, Mexico...
GGGGCATTGAGCAAGACCTGAGGGGCATATTTTAAGGCAGTGAGAAGCTCAGGAAGGACGACGGCGACCGGCAAAGAGGACACGAACAGCTCCAGAGGGTTAACTTTAGTCGGCGTACATTGTAGCATCGGCGCATATCATTACCGAGTCCCCTGTATGTCTGAGTCGAAACGACTGTTTTTCGCCCTGGAGTTGCCCGCCAACGTGCAGCGGCAAATTGTGCGCTGGCGCGCCAGCCACTTTCCGCCGGAAGCGGGCCGCCCGATTGCGGCGGCAAACCTGCACCTGACGCTGGCATTTCTGGGCGACGTGAGTGCCGAAAAGCAGCGCGCGCTGGCGGCCATGGCCGGGCGAATTTCCCAGCCGGGGTTTACGCTACACCTTGATGATGCCGGGCAGTGGTTGCGCTCCCGCGTCGTCTGGCTGGGTACGCGTCAGCCGCCGCGCGGGCTGTTACAGCTTGCCAGTATGCTGCGCGCACAGGCGGCACGCAGCGGGTGCTACCAAAGCCCGCAGCCGTTTCATCCGCATATCACGCTGCTGCGCGATGCGGGACACGCCGTCGCCATCCCGCCGCCGGGTTTTCACTGGTCTTTTCCGGTGAACGGCTTCGCGCTGTACGAATCGGTTTTTGCACGAGGACGCACCCGCTGTACCCCGCTCCAGCGCTGGACGCTGGGCGACACGATAAGGAATTCTGATGAAGTTTAGTCCTGCCCTGCAGCACGCCACGCTTATCCAGCGCTACAAACGCTTTCTTGCTGACGTGGTGACTCCCGAGGGGGAACACTTTACCCTGCACTGCCCCAATACCGGGGCCATGACGGGCTGTGCCACGCCGGGGGACACCGTCTGGTATTCCACTTCAGAAAATACTAAACGCAAATACCCGCATACCTGGGAAATGACGCAGACGCAAAATGGCGCATTTATTTGCGTCAACACCCTGCGGGCAAACCAATTAGTGAAGGAAGCGCTAACAAATGATTTGCTCCCGGAACTTACGGGTTACAGTATGCTGAAAGGCGAAGTGAAATATGGCGATGAGGGCAGCAGAATTGACTTCATGTTACAGGCGGAAGATCGTCCTGAGTGCTATATTGAAGTCAAATCAGTGACGTTAGCAGAGCAGGAAAATGGCTACTTTCCGGATGCGGTAACGCTACGTGGCCAGAAGCATCTGCGAGAGCTAATGAGTGTTGCGGCGGCGGGCAAGCGCGCCGTATTGCTGTTTGCCGTTTTGCACTCAGCCATCGAACGCTTCTCTCCCGCCCGCCATATTGATCTTAAATACGCGCAATTGTTGCATGAGGCACAAAAGCAGGGGGTAGAGATTTTCGCTTATAAAGCGGAACTTTCGGCCGAAAATATGACTCTGAGATCCTCTCTTCCCATTGTCTTATAAGGGATTAGACGATTGGTTATTATGTGTTCTGGCCGCGTGCGCAAATACGCTTTTCCTCACAGGCTTGTCAAGTGTTACGTTTAGATAATTGCCTTACGGAAAAGCATCTGCTATTTATAGCGACCTGATTTTTCCCCCGACACGGGGATCGATAGTGCGTGTTAAGGAGAAGCAACATGCAAGAAGGGCAAAACCGTAAAACATCGTCCCTGAGTATTCTCGCCATCGCTGGGGTGGAGCCATACCAGGAGAAGCCGGGCGAAGAGTATATGAACGAAGCCCAGCTGTCGCACTTCAAGCGTATTCTTGAAGCATGGCGTAATCAACTCAGGGATGAAGTCGATCGCACCGTTACTCATATGCAGGATGAAGCTGCTAACTTCCCGGATCCGGTAGACCGTGCCGCTCAGGAAGAAGAGTTCAGCCTCGAACTGCGTAACCGTGACCGCGAACGCAAACTGATCAAAAAGATCGAAAAAACGCTGAAAAAGGTTGAGGACGAAGATTTTGGCTACTGCGAATCCTGCGGTGTTGAAATCGGAATTCGCCGCCTGGAAGCGCGTCCAACCGCCGATCTGTGTATCGACTGTAAAACGCTGGCAGAAATTCGCGAAAAACAGATGGCCGGTTAATCCGCCCTCTAAACACACCGTAAAGGCGGGAGTCTCTCCCGCCTTATTAGTTGATATGTCTGAATCACATTATATTGGGCGCTTCGCGCCATCCCCTTCCGGTGAATTGCATTTCGGCTCATTGATAGCCGCCCTTGGCAGCTACCTGCAGGCTCGCGCCCATCAGGGTACCTGGCTCGTTCGTATTGAAGATATCGATCCTCCGCGTGAAGTTCCCGGTGCGGCAGACACCATTCTGCATCAGCTGGAACATTACGGTCTTCACTGGGACGGCGACGTTCTCTGGCAATCAACACGCCACGATGCCTATCGTGAACGGCTGGCCTGGCTTCACGAGCAAGGGCTTTCCTACAACTGTACCTGCACCCGCGCCCGCATTCAGAGCGTAGGGGGCGTCTATGACGGCCATTGCCGCACGTTCAACAACGGCCCGGAAAACGCGGCTGTTCGTCTGCGTCAGCGCGACCCCGTGACCCGTTTTAACGATCTGCTATCCGGTGAGATACAGGCGGATGCGCGTCTGGCGCAGGAGGATTTCATCATCCACCGTCGCGATGGCCTGTTCGCCTACAACCTGGCGGTGGTCGTGGATGACCATTTCCAGGGCGTCACGGAAATTGTGCGCGGCGCCGATCTGGTGGAACCCACCGTGCGCCATATTTCGCTGTATCGTCAGTTTGGCTGGGCAGCTCCGGATTACATTCATCTCCCGCTGGCGGTCACCGCGTCGGGCCTGAAGTTGTCCAAGCAAAACCATGCGCCAGCCCTGCCGGGCGGCGATCCGCGCCCGGTTTTAATCGACGCGCTGCGGTTTCTCAACCAGACTGTCATCGACGGCTGGCAGGATCTTCAGACCGAAGAACTGCTGAAAATGGCGATTGCCAACTGGTCACTTGAGGCCGTGCCAAAAATCCAGCATTCTCAAATGCGCTGCGCTGAGCTATGATTAGCCGCTTTTTTCATAACAAAACACACTACGAGGTGTACCATTTTTACCCGAGTCGCTAATTTTTGCCGTAAAGTGCTGAGCCGCGAAGAGAGCATGGCGAATGATGCTATTGCACAAAACCGCATGTCGGTTGTTCCCCGTGAGCAGCACAATATTTCCCGCAAAGATATCAGTGAAAATGCCCTCAAGGTGCTCTATCGTCTGAACAAAGCGGGCTACGAGGCCTATCTCGTTGGCGGTGGAGTGCGTGATTTACTGCTGGGCAAAAAGCCAAAAGATTTCGATGTGACCACCAGCGCCACACCTGAGCAGGTGCGTAAATTATTCCGCAACTGCCGCCTGGTTGGCCGCCGCTTCCGTCTTGCCCACGTTATGTTTGGCCCGGAAATTATCGAGGTGGCCACCTTCCGCGGTCATCACGAAGCGAGCGCAGCCGATCGTACCACCTCTCAGCGCGGCCAGAACGGCATGCTGCTGCGAGACAACATCTTTGGCTCTATCGAAGAAGACGCCCAGCGTCGCGATTTCACGATTAACAGCCTTTACTACAGCGTGGCCGATTTCACCGTGCGTGATTATGTCGGCGGCATGCAGGACCTGAAAGACGGCCTGATTCGCCTGATCGGCACGCCTGAGACGCGCTATCGCGAAGACCCGGTGCGTATGCTGCGTGCCGTGCGCTTTGCCGCCAAGCTCAATATGCGCATCAGCCCGGAGACGGCGGAGCCTATTCCCCGTCTGGCCACGCTCATTAACGACGTGCCGCCGGCCCGTCTGTTCGAAGAAGCGCTGAAGCTGCTGCAGGCCGGTTACGGGTTCGAAACCTACAACCTACTGCGTGAATACAGCCTGTTCCAGCCGCTGTTCCCGACCATCACGCGCTACTTCACCGAAAACGGCGACAGCCCGATGGAGCGCATGATTGCGCAGGTGCTGAAGAACACCGACACCCGCATTCACAACGATATGCGCGTGAATCCGGCGTTTCTGTTCTCGGCGATGTTCTGGTATCCCTTGCTGGAAACGGCTCAGCGGATCACCCAGGAAAGCGGTCTGGCCTATTACGATGCCTTTGCCCTGGCGGCTAACGACGTGCTTGATGAAGCCTGCCGAACGCTGGCCATTCCAAAACGCATTACCACACTGGTGCGCGATATCTGGCAGCTTCAGCTGCGCATGTCCCGTCGTCAGGGTAAACGCGCCTGGAAGCTGATGGAGCATCCAAAATTCCGCGCCGCGTTCGACCTGCTCTCTCTGCGGGCCGAAATCGAGAAGAACCAGGAGCTGCAGCGTCTGGCGCAGTGGTGGGGAGAATTCCAGGTTTCCGCCCCGCCGGAGCAGAAAGATATGCTGACCGATCTCGATGATGATCCGGCCCCGCGTCGTCGTCACCGCCGCCCGCGCAAACGCGCGCCGCGTCGTGAAGGATCAGCGTGACCCTCGCGTACATCGCCCTTGGCAGCAATCAGGCCTCTCCGCTGGAGCAGGTTAATGCTGCCGTACGGGCGCTGGGGGAGATCCCGCACAGCCACATTGTTGCGGTCTCCTCTTTCTACCGCACGCCGCCGCTGGGTCCACAGGATCAGCCTGATTACCTGAATGCCGCCGTGGTGCTGGACACCGCGCTTGATGCCGACACGCTGCTCGATAACACCCAGCGCATCGAATTACAGCAGGGGCGCGTGCGTAAAGCCGAACGCTGGGGGCCGCGCACGCTGGACCTCGACATCATGCTGTTTGGCGACAGCGTTATCCATACCGAGCGCCTTACCGTGCCGCATTACGACATGAAAAACCGCGGCTTTATGCTCTGGCCGCTGTTTGAAGTCGCCCCCGATTTGACCTTCCCTGACGGTACCTCGCTGAAGTCCGTGCTTGACGTTCTCAACGCGGAAAAACCGGCCCGCTGGTAATACGCTTCTTTATCGGTTAACCATTAAATATTTGTGGTTAATCGATTACCTAAAATCATTGTTCCCTCAAATGTTACTGTTAGAATGCGCAAAGATTCGTTTTTGGGTTATCAGGAAACAGTATGAAACCAACCACCATCTCCTTACTGCAGAAATGCAAACAGGAAAAAAAACGCTTCGCCACCATCACCGCGTATGACTACAGCTTCGCCAAATTGTTTGCCGAAGAAGGGATCAACGTGATGCTGGTGGGGGATTCGTTAGGGATGACGGTACAAGGACATGATTCCACTCTGCCAGTGACGGTTGAGGATATTGCTTACCATACGCGCGCCGTGCGACGTGGTGCACCAGCCTGCCTGCTTCTTTCCGATCTGCCGTTTATGGCATATGCCACCCCCGAACAGGCGTTCGACAATGCGGCTGCGGTTATGCGCGCCGGGGCAAACATGGTCAAAATCGAAGGCGGCGCCTGGCTTGTCGACACCGTGAAAATGCTCACCGAGCGCGCAGTGCCGGTATGCGGACACCTGGGGCTTACGCCGCAGTCCGTAAACATCTTTGGCGGCTATAAGGTGCAGGGCCGCGGTGATGCCGGGCAGACGCTGCTTGATGACGCCCTCGCCCTGGAAGCGGCAGGCGCACAGCTGCTGGTGCTGGAGTGTGTGCCGGTCGAACTGGCAAAACGGGTAACGGACGCGCTTTCCATTCCGGTGATCGGCATCGGGGCGGGTAACGTCACCGACGGTCAGATACTGGTGATGCACGACGCCTTCGGCATAACCGGCGGGCACATTCCAAAATTTGCCAAAAATTTCCTGACCGGGGCGGGCGACTTGCGCGCCGCGGTACGGCAGTATATCGCTGAGGTAGAGTCCGGCGTTTATCCGGGCGAAGAACACAGTTTCCATTAAGGAGTTAAGGTGTGCTAATCATTGAAACCCTGCCACTGCTGCGCCAGCACATCCGCCGGGCGCGTCAGGAAGGTCAACGTATCGCCCTGGTGCCAACCATGGGCAACCTGCACGACGGCCATATGAAGCTGGTCGACGAAGCGAGAGCGCGTGCCGATATTGTGGTGGTCAGTATCTTCGTTAACCCAATGCAGTTTGACCGTGCCGATGACCTCGCCCGCTATCCGCGCACGCTGCAGGAAGATTGCGAGAAGCTGAAAAAACGCCATGTGGATATCGTCTTCTCCCCTGCGCCAGCGGATATCTATCCTCAGGGTACGGACGAAGCGACCTTCGTGGACGTACCGGGCATATCCACCATGCTGGAAGGGGCCAGCCGACCGGGCCATTTCCGCGGCGTCTCCACCATCGTCAGCAAGCTGTTTAACCTGGTCCAGCCGGACATTGCCTGCTTCGGCGAGAAGGACTTCCAGCAGCTGGCATTGATCCGCAAAATGGTTGCCGACATGGGGTACGATATCGAGATTGTGGGCGTGCCGATTGTGCGTGCCAAAGACGGCCTGGCGCTCAGCTCCCGCAACGGCTATCTGACCGCCGATCAGCGTAAAATTGCGCCGGGATTAAGCAAAGTCATGAATACCATGGCAGAGCAACTGCTGGCGAAAGAGTTAACCGCAGAAGAGATCGTTGCGCTGGCTGAACAGGCGCTGAACGACAAAGGTCTTCGTGCTGACGACGTTCAAATTCGGGATGCCGATACGCTTCTGGCGCTTTCTGAGAGCAGTAAACGTGCAGTCATTCTGGTGGCGGCGTGGCTCGGTCAGGCGCGCCTTATCGATAACAAAGTGGTTGAGCTGGCGTAGTTTTTTCTACCAGGAATATGAAAGGTAAACGTAATGATTCGCAAAATGCTGCAAGGTAAGCTTCACCGTGTCAAAGTCACCCAGGCCGACCTGCACTATGAAGGTTCCTGCGCCATCGACCAGGATTTTCTCGACGCGGCGGGTATCCTCGAAAACGAAGCGATTGATATCTGGAACGTAAATAACGGCAAACGCTTCTCGACGTACGCAATCGCCGCCGAGCGCGGCTCTAAAATCATCTCCGTTAACGGCGCGGCTGCGCACTGCGCGGACGTGGGCGATATCGTGATTATCGCCAGCTTCGTGATGATGTCTGATGAAGAAGCGCGTCGCTGGCAGCCTAAAGTGGCTTATTTTGAAGGCGAAAATGAGATGAAACGTACCGCGAAGGCCATTCCGGTACAGGTTGCCTGATCATTTTTATGGACTTATTCGCTGATAATATAATTATCACGAATAAGTCCACCTCATCATCCGCTTATTTATTGAGATTAGTAATATATAACGACGACAAATTATACACTTCATATATTCTTGGTAATTACGTTAGCATAACTTAATCCTGACTACAGTATTTATAAGATCTCCTTATCTATCCGCCCCCATAAAAAGAGAATAAAATTCGCCGCGAAATAACCTTTCAAGAAGCAAATTAACGCTTCAGTTATTTGCTGTTCTCCTTTTATAAAAAGATAGGGATATTAAAATGTCTTTAAAAAATGTTGGCATGGGCGTAGCAGTTGCACTGGCACTGAGCGCAGGTTCTGCAGTTGCGGCAGATTCAACTGCAGATACCGGCACTATCACCTTCCACGGTATGGTTTCTACCAACACCTGTAAGGTTTCCCTGGATCAGAAAATTGACCAGAATGGTAACGATTTCGACGTTACTCTGGATACCGTTTTCGTTAAAGATTTCGCTAACGCACTGGGCGCGACCAGCACCCTGGGCCAGAAAAAATTCAGCCTGTCTATGACTGGTTGTGATGCTGCTACCGTTGCAAAAGCGTCTGCGCAGTTTGATTCCTGGGCGGGTACCACCTCTAATGAAGGCGGCATGCTGGTTCCAGCAAGCAACGCACAGGGCGCTGCGAAAAACGTAAACCTGGTTCTGTCGAACGATGGCAACTCTGCTACCGATCAGATCAAAGTTGACCAGACCAACAACACTCAGAAAGCGACTATCACAGACGGCGTTGGCAATCTGTTCTATAAAGTTGCTTACACTCAGGGCCAGGGCTGGGATTCCACCTCTAACCCTGTAACTGCTGGTACCGTGCAGGCGCAGGTTGCCTTCACCATGATCTACGAATAATAAATTCGTTAAGTATTAATGTGTAACCAATCCCCCGCTTCGTCGGGGGATTATTTGTATCATTCCAAAAGGAAGTGGAAATAATGTTTACTATGTCCGGATTTAAAGGAATTAAAACCGCCCTGGCCGCTGCTGCGCTGTTAACGACGTTTAACGCCTGTGCAGATATTGTTATTTCAGGCACGCGTATTATTTATCCGCAATCGTCGAAAGACGTGGTGGTCAATCTTGAAAACCGTGGCAACAAACCGCTGCTGGTGCAAACCTGGCTCGACGACGGGCGCGATGATGTTAATCCGCAAGAGCTGAAATTACCTTTTGTCATCACGCCACCGGTATCCCGTATTGATCCTAAAAATGGTCAATCATTACGTATTACCTATATGGGTAAACCCCTGCCGCAGGATCGCGAATCACTGTACTGGTTTAACGTGCTGGAGATCCCACCAAAATCCAAAGCCAAAGAGGGTGAAAGCCTTAACCAGCTGCAGCTTGCGTTTCGTACGCGCATTAAATTCTTCTTCCGTCCTGATGGGCTGAAAGGCTCTCCTCTTCAGGCCGCAACTGACATGACGTGGTCAGCGAAAAAAGACGGCAATGCGGTTCAGCTCGTTGCGCATAACAACTCCCCGTACAACGTCGCCATTTCCAAAGTCACGCTGAAAGCGGGCCAGAAAAGCTATGACGTTGCTCAGCAATCTGTTCTGCCGTTTAGTGAAAAAGCCATGACGGTGAAGGGATTGTCCTCTGCCACGACGGGAAGCGTGATGTATGAAACGATCAACGATAACGGTGGCGTAGATAAGCACGAAACCAAACTGAATTAACGCCGCAGAGCCTAAAAAAATAACAATTGATAGCGTTAACACTGCGGATCGTTTTATTCGCACTGATTAAATGGATATGCCATGCTCTTTCGACGTTCTCTTTTATGCCTTGCCATAAGTGCAGCATTACCTTTACACGTTTACGCTGAAGATAGCGTAGCCAGCGAAAATACGCCTGAAAGCGAAGAAGCGGTTGAATTCAACGACCAGTTTCTGCTGACGGGCGGATCCAATATTGATGTTAGCCGTTTTGCGCACGGTAACCCGGTCGCGCCGGGGACCTACCGCACGAAAGTCAACTTAAACGGAACATTAAAATCAACGGTAGAGATAACGTTTAAAGATAACGGGACGCCGCGCGCGACCCCCTGCATTACAAAATTATTGCTGGCACAAACCGGCATTGATACCAGCAAGCTGAATGATGATATCGCCGATGACGACAATACAACGTGCATAGATATTAAAAATGCCTTTCCGGGTGCCAGCGCCAGCTATGACAGCGGAAAGCAGCAGATGGAATTTAACTTCCCGCAGCTGTATGTACTGAAACGTCCGGTAGGCTACGTCGATCCTTCGCTATGGGAGAACGGTATTCCGGCTGCGCTGGTCTCATACGATCTGAACGGCTGGCACAGTGAGAGCAATGGCACCACCGCAGAGAGCCTGTATGCAGGCTTACGCTATGGCCTGAATATGGGGCCGTGGCGTCTGCGTTCGCGTGGAAACCTCAACTGGGATAAAGAGGCTGGCAGCCATTATTCCAGCCAGGATATCTATCTTCAGCGCGATATCACCTCGGTTAACGGGCAATGGGTCATTGGTGACTCCTACACGCGCGGCGAAGCCTTTGACTCGCTGAGCCTGCGCGGTACGCGTCTCTACAGCGATGAACGCATGTTACCCATGGGGACGACAGGCTATGCGCCTGTGATCCGCGGCGTGGCGAACAGCAACGCGAAAGTCAGCGTGTCGCAAAGCGGCAGTAAAATTTATGAAACGTCCGTTCCGCCGGGCGCTTTCGAAATTAACGATCTCAGCACCACTGGCTACGGGAACGACCTGCTGGTGACGATTGAAGAGGCAGACGGGAGCAAGCGTTCCTTTACCGTGCCGTTCTCGTCCGTCACCCAGATGCTGCGTCCCGGCGCGTCGCGTTGGGATATCGGCATGGGTGAACTCAACGACGATTCCCTGCTTGAGAAACCCAAGCTCGGCTACGGTACGCTGTACTACGGTCTGAACAACACCTTTACCGGTTACGTTGGTGCGCAATACACCGACATGGATTACTACGCCGGTATTTTAGGTGTGGCGATGAACACCGAAGTGGGCGCCTTTGCTTTTGATATCACCCAATCTCACGCTGATATCGAGGGGCTGGATGTGCTCGGCGGTCAAAGCTACCGACTCACCTACAGTAAACGCGTTGAAGCGACGAACACCTCCTTCAACGTGGCGGCGTACCGTTTCTCTACCGAGGATTATCTGAGCCTCGACGATGCCGCACAGCTGCAGGACAGTATCAAACGACAGAACTACGGGCACCGCGACTACGGCTCTAACGCCGAGCTGTACGCCGATTACCAGCGTACCAAAAACCAGGTGCAGATCAGTCTGAACCAGCCGCTCAAAGTGGATACAACCGATTTAGGCTCACTGTACCTCAGCGGCACCTGGCAGGATTACTGGAACGGTCAGGGCTCTAACTCGAACTATAACGTAGGCTATAACAACAGCTTCCAGTACGGCAGCTATAGCCTGTCGCTGCAGCGTACCTACGATCAGACCGGCAAAAAAGACGACAGCGTCTATTTAAACATGAGTATTCCTTTCAGCGTGTTCTCAAACGGTGAAACGCGTCCGGGCGGGTTCTCTAACATCAACATGGGCTTACGATCCGACCTCAAAGGCGGCACCAGCTTTAATACCTCTGCCAGCGGCAGCACGCAAGACAATAAAGTGGGCTATTCCCTCAGCGCCTCCTCGAACAGCGGTAATTATGGCGACCTGAACCAGGTGAGTAGTTTTAGCTCATGGAACAGCGGATACGGTCCTTTAGGGCTGTCAGCCTCGTTTGGCGATGATAACAGCCAACAATATTCCGCATCCTATAGCGGCGGCATGGTGCTGCACAGCGGCGGTGTGGCCTTCGCGCCTGGCAGCATTGGCGATAATGACTCCATCGCCATTGTCAAAGCGAGCGGCGCGGAAGGCGCAGGCGTGGGATACGGTGCCGGCGTCATTGGCAGCTCCGGCTACGGCATACTGCCTTATATGTCAGCCTACCGCGAAAACCGCGTATCGCTGGATATCCGGACGCTTGAGAATGACGTCGAAATTAAAAGCACCAGCGCAGTGACCGTTCCTCGCAGCGGGTCCGTGGTAATGGTGAATTTTGAAACCGATGAAGGCCGCTCGTTAATCCTGGAACTTCAGCGCAGCGATAAAGGTTTTATTCCCTTAGGCGCTGACGTGATCAATGAAAAAAATGAATCTATCGGCACCGTGGGCCAGGCGGGGCAAGCCTATGTCCGCGGCGTCGAAGATAGCGGCGTTCTTCGTGTGGTATGGGGCAGCGAAAAAGACAACGCCTGTACCGTCAATTACCACCTGACATCCAATGTCGAAAAGGCCGGGATTATTACCGTTCTTAGTAATCAGACATGCCAAATGTAATTCAGGGAAATTAAGAGAGACTCTATGAAAAAAAATCTTCTCAGCCTGTCCGTCATTGCGATGACGACGCTGGCACTCACAGGGACAGCTTTAGCGGGAAGCACTGACCTTAACGTCAACTTTACCGCCAATATCCGCGAAACGACCTGTGATATGAAACTGGTCGGTGGTACGGGTACCGATACCCAGCAAACGCTGAAAATTGGTGATTCCAGTGGCCAGGTTCGTCTGGAAACGGTGAAAGCAGGCACCGCATCGGCGAATTTTAAATTAGTCATCGTTGAATGCCCGTCTTCGCTACATGCGTTGAAAACAAACATTAAAGGTACGCCAGCCAGTAACCTGGCTACGGGTTTGGCCAACCAAATCGCAAAAGCGAGCGGCGGTGCTGAGTATGTCGCCGTCGAAGTTGCCCGTGCCTCGGCACAGAATGCGCCTTTTAAAATTAACTCTACGGTAGATGCAGAGCGTCTGGTCTGGAGTCCAGATGAAATCACCAGTAAAGAAGTTCCTCTGATTGCCACCTTACGTGAAACACAGGCAGACCAGATGACGATCGGTACTTTCCAGAGCGTTGCTACTTTCGAATTTATCTACGAATAAATCGTGCAGATTTACGGAGCACTACTATGAAATTTAACTCTACTTTTATCGCACTGTCCGTCTCTGCACTTTTATTCTCAGGAATGGCCAATGCAACAATTACCGGCACGTCCAGCGCAGAAATGACCTTTATGTCAACCATCACATCAGGTACCTGTACGGCTAAAGTGACTAACGGTGCGGGTGTGGAATCAGCAGAAATTGCGTTTGGTGACGTTTATAAGTCTGATGTGGCCAATAAAACGCGCGTTGAGCCACTCAAAATTGTCTTCTCAAACTGCTCCGGGGTAACCAAAGCCACGGTAGTAGCAAGTAAAGGAACAGGAGCTTCCTGCTCTGGCAACGGTGGTACTGGCGAAGCTTATTTCAGCGGCGTTGCTGCCACCGCGTTCGAACTCTGGTCCGGAGAAGTGGACAGCGGTGTGCAGTTAAAATGTACGACTAAACCAGCACCGCAGGAAGTGGCGCTGAACAGCGGTGGCGGTGAGTTTCCAATGAAATCCCGTATCGTTCTGGCGGAAGGAAAAAATGCCAGCCAAATTGGCACCGGCGCGGCCAATACCCCCGTTGTGTTTACTGTCGCCTATCCATAAGCAGAGAATCAGAATGCCACAATTGCCGTTTAATTTATGCCAGCCCGGCCTTGTGTTGCTTGCCGGACTGGCTGGTGGATTAATGCCTGGCGCAAGCCAGGCAGCTTCCAATATGGATGTTAACCTAACCGCGAATATTGTTAACTCTACCTGTGAAATAAGCCTCAATGACGGCGGGAATATCTACCTGCCTACCGTCATGCGCAGCTGGTTTTATAACAGCGATAACAGTAACCGGTTAACCCCCACGGATGATGAGGCAGGAACGCCTTTTACCATCCACATCTCGAACTGTAACGGAAGCAGCGAAACGGGTACGTCAGTTCAGAAGCTGCATTTTAGCTTTGCGCCCAAAAATGGTTTCTGGAGCAACCAGAACCAGGTGTTTAAAAATGATGCGACAGCAGGCGCGGCTGAAAACGTCGGCGTGGTGATTTTCTCAGCGAAAGACCGTGCCAACGTGCTGAATACTGACGGAAGCTCCAACGTCATTTTTAACGTGACGGGTAGCGAGAATTATTTAACGGACTATGAGTTTTATGCGCGCTATCAGAATGTCGGTGCAGTAACGGGCGGTTCCGTTATCAGCAATGTTCTGGTGGATGTGCGTTATGAATAAAGGGATTATTATGAAATTCACCTCGTTTTTACTGGCTGTTGGGCTATTAGGGATGCCGGGCATTTCCCAGGCTAGAGAGGAATGTAAATTTACCAGCGGTGACCCCGTACTGATTATGTCCCCTCCGCCGGTTACAATTGTGCCGCTGCCGGTTGACGCCGCTGTTCACCCTACGCTTATTGCCTCGGGCCTTATCATGGAAACCGTGCCTCAGTTGAGAACGGAATGTACGTCAGGTAAAGATGGATTAGACGTATTCCAGTACACAGACAATGCGCTTCAGACTAACGCGGAATTCGAAGGCAAAACGCTGTTCGGGACAAATGTTCCCGGCATCTTTTACACGCTGGCCTTTTTTCCGGACGGTAACGGCGTCACCGCCTGGTTTCCGGCAAGATCCGGTGGCTCGTTTGTTCGTACCGGCGACACGCACGGCTCAACCAACATCGTCGATGATAAAACCTGGCACGTCCGTATGGACTTCTACCAGACCAACATGTTTGAAGGCGTGCCCTCTAACGTGAATTTCCTCACCCTCGGTCCGGGTACGATCGGCCAGATTGTAGTGGGTAACCCTGACACCGGAGATGCAGAAGATCATCCCCGCCCTCAGGTGAGTATTTCCCAGATGTCATTAGATATCGTCGCGAACAGACCGACCTGCGGGATTCATGCCCCGACCATCGTTGATTTGGGCGAGTGGTCGCCGAAGGAAGTGGAAAACGGTCAGACCACTAAGGTGAAATTTAAGGTCACCGGAACATGTGCGAATACCGGAATTTTATGGGCGAGCATAAAATCAAACCACGCCACGTCGGATGGTCAATACATTCTTAACGAGGTCAAAAGTAACCCGGAAAGGGCTGCGGCAGGCGGTGTAGGTGTTAAAATTAAAACACCGTACGGCTCCAAAATAAACCAGTCATATGCTGAAGCGATTGCCGTGTTTAATTCAACCTCCGCCACGCCTTTTGAAGCTGAGTACGAGGCGCAACTGCTGAAATACAGTGATGAACCTGTCACCGTGGGTCCCTTCGGTTCAAATCTTATTATGCAGTTTACCTACGAATAACCGCTACCCCTGCGGCTGGTTGCTCACCAGCCGCGACATCGTCTCCAGCGAATCCGTTCTTAAGATATACAAACGTTTAAGCAAGAATGGATTATCCCCCGGCTTCACCTTTCCTTTTACCGTCGTCACCGCCAGGTGAAAACCGGCGTCATTCGCGGCCTTTATCGCTTTATTGTCGTAGCCGCCAAAGGGATAGGAGAGATACAAAACATGCGGATTGAACTGCGTCAGCGCCCGTCGGGAACGCTCAAAATCAAACAGGATCACGTGGTAAGAACGGCTCAGCAGGATCGGGTGTTTGTAACCATCAACCCGATGCAGGAAATGGGTGTGGGACTGGATATCAAACACATCCTGAATAGCCTTCAGCTCTGACACGCTCATAAACTGCAGCGATTTTGGGTCCCATTTCTGCGGATGTCTTTTTATCCGGGAAGAGATAACAAACGCCGTCGCCTTAAACCCGTATGCCTTGAGGATCGGCCAGGCATAGCGGCTCACCGATTTCAGGCCATCGTCAAAGGTGATCGCCACCGCTTTGGCGGGCAGATTGATTTTGTTACGCACGTACCCTTCCAGCTGGTACATCGTGAGGGTGGTATAGCCCTGATCGCGCAACCAGGTCATCTGGTTACTGAAGGCGCGTACGCTGGTGGTCGTTGAGGTGTGACGAAACCGCGTGTTCTCTTCGTCGCGCAGAATATGGTGATACGTCAGCACCGGAATGCCGTTGTCTTCCTGCGCATCCAGGCTGCTTACCCATGCCAGACGGTTACCGATGCGGATCTGAAACCAGGTCTGGTTGAGGCGATCCTTGAGTTTGCTGAGGATCGGGTAGCGAAGGTTACTGCTCAGGGTACCGAATGGCGCGCTGCCGCTGCTGGGCGCGTTATAGACCGGAGTGTCCTTCCAGGTCACGAGGTTTTGATTGCTTAGCGGTTTATTCAGATCGCCCAGGCTGTCTTCGACACGCTGCTTGCCCTGCACCGGCTCCAGGTGCTCTTTGTCGATAAAGCCCGTCCCAAACCCGAAGCGAAACTCGTAATAATCTGCCGCCGCAGGCACCACGGCCAGAATTTGCCCGGCGCGGACATTGCCCACGTTAATGACGTCATTACCCACCTGCGCCCAAATCGCCGCATCTTCGGTGGTTTGCATATACTGCGCAGGCACGCGTTGTTGGCTTAATAAACTGGCGGAACAGACGCCGGAGACGATTAACAACAGCAAGGCTAGAAGACGCGTAAACATGGGTTCTTTATCGGCACGAAAAAACGGACGTCATTGTATCAAAAGCGACATCAATACCAATGTTTAATTCTTATACAGATCGTGCAGAAGGACGAAAGGCGGGTTTTTCTGCTGCTGATGCCACAAACTGCTGACCCCTGGCGTGCCTTGCGCCACGATTGCCTGGCGAAACTCGTCGCTGCTCATTGATTCACGGCATGGATACATTATTTCCAGCAGCGGCAGGCTAATCCCGGAGATCACTTCGCAATTGTCATGCTTATGGCTCATCAACGCGGCCGAACGGTAAGGCGCTGCGCCGGATTTGTCGGTCAGGAAAATGACACCATCGCCGGAGTCGGTTTCATGCAGCGCATCGCACATCATACGGCTCAGCATATTGGTGCTTAAGCCCCGCCAGTAATTTACCGCACGACACTGCACTAGCGGACCAAACCGGGCTTCCAGTTTCAGCAGCATATCCTGCGCGTGTTCATCGTGGCAGGTGATAACCCATCCCAGCATAACTCTCCCTCCTTAGCAGGCGAGTAGTTTAGCGGAGTGAAGATTTGTTTACGGTGATAACTGTCAAAGAAAAGCGCCCGGCGAGCGGAGAGCCGCCGGGCGGAAGGTTAGCTGCGAAGGCCGCGCCCGCGCTGGATCAGATACCAGCAGAGCACGTAAAACGCGACGATAAATACCGCCAGCACCGCCACCGTCGTAAACAGCGGCACGTCGGAGATGCCAAGGAAGCCAAAGCGGAAGCCGCTGATCATGTAGACGATCGGGTTGAGGTGCGACAGCGCCTGCCAGAACGGCGGCAGCAGCGTCAGCGAGTAAAACACCCCGCCGAGGTAGGTCAGCGGCGTCAGAACGAAGGTCGGGATCAGGCTGATGTCGTCAAAGGTTTTGGCGAAAACGGCGTTCAGCAGCCCGGCCAGCGAGAACAGGATCGCCGTCAGCAGCAGCGTCAGCGCCACAAACAGCCAGGAGTGTACCTGGAACGGCACGAAGAACAGCGAAATCGCGGTGACCAGAATACCCACGCAAAGGCCACGCGCCACGCCGCCGCCTACGTAACCGGCGATGATGACGTGCGTGGGCACCGGTGCCACCAGCAGTTCTTCAATGTTGCGCTGAAACTTGGCGCTAAAGAACGACGACGCCACGTTAGCGTAGGCGTTGGTGATCACCGCCATCATGATTAAGCCCGGCACGATAAACTGCATATAGCTAAAGCCGTGCATTTCACCGATCCGGGAGCCGATCAGGTTGCCGAAAATGATGAAGTAGAGCGTCATGGTGATCACCGGCGGCACCAGGGTTTGCACCCAGATGCGCATAAAGCGGTTAATCTCTTTCGCCCAGATGCTTTTCAGCGCGACCCAGAAAAGATGCGTCATGCTTTGTCTCCTTGTTTTTCATGCACCAGAGAGACAAACAGCTCTTCCAGTCGGTTCGCTTTGTTACGCATACTTAATACCTGCACGCCCTGCGCGCTCAGTTGTGCAAACACGCTGTTGACGCCCTGCTCGCGCAGTACTTCCACTTCAAGCGTGGAGGTGTCGACCAGGCGGTAGTTGTACCCTTCCAGCTTCGGCAGCGGGCTTTTCGCCGCAAGGTCGAGAATAAACGTCTCAGACTTGAGCTTGGAGAGCAGATTTTTCATTGAGGTGTTTTCCACCAGCTCCCCGTGCTGAATGATGCCGATGTTACGGCACAGCATTTCCGCCTCTTCGAGGTAGTGCGTGGTCAGGATAATGGTGGTGCCTTTGTCGTTGAGATCCTTCAGAAAGCCCCACATTGAGCGACGCAGTTCGATATCCACGCCCGCCGTCGGCTCATCAAGGATCAGCAGCTTCGGCTCGTGCATCAGCGCGCGGGCAATCATCAGTCGGCGCTTCATGCCACCGGATAACATCCGCGCACGCTCGTTACGCTTTTCCCACAGGTCGAGCTGTTTGAGGTACTTTTCCCCGCGCTCGACGGCCTCTTTACGCTCCACGCCGTAGTAACCCGCCTGGTTAACCACGATCTGCTGCACCGTCTCAAACGGGTTAAAGTTAAACTCCTGCGGCACCAGCCCCAACTGACGCTTGGCGTTGACCACATCTTTTTGCAGATCGTAGCCAAACACGCTCACCCGCCCAGAGGTCTTGTTCACCAGCGAGCTGATAATGCCGATGGTGGTGGATTTCCCCGCGCCGTTTGGCCCCAGAAGTGCGTAGAAGTCTCCCGCCTCTACTTTAAGGTCTATCCCGCGTAGCGCCTGAACGCCGCCCGGATAGGTTTTTTTAAGCTGTTCAAGCTCAAGTGCAATCGCCATGAATTAAACTTACCTATAGTTCTGACACACGTTGTGTGGTTTCATTAAAAGTCGGGTTACCCTATAGTAGCGCAACGCAATCACTCGGTTACAGGCCGTCACCCTCCATGAACGACATAGATACACTCATCAGCAACAATGCACTATGGTCAAAAATGCTGGTGGAAGACGATCCCGGATTTTTTGAAAAACTGGCGCACGCGCAAAAACCGCGTTTTTTATGGATTGGATGCTCCGACAGCCGTGTACCTGCAGAACGCCTGACCGGTCTCGAACCGGGCGAACTCTTTGTTCACCGTAACGTTGCTAACCTGGTTATCCACACCGATCTCAACTGCCTTTCTGTTGTTCAGTATGCCGTGGATGTGCTTGAAGTCGAGCATATCATTATTTGCGGCCACTACGGTTGCGGCGGCGTTCAGGCCGCGGTGGAAAACACCGAACTGGGGTTAATCGACAACTGGCTGCTGCACATCCGCGATATCTGGTTCAAACATAGCTCACTGCTGGGCGAAATGCCGCAGGAGCGTCGCCTCGACACGCTGTGTGAGCTGAACGTGATGGAGCAGGTCTATAACCTGGGGCATTCCACCATCATGCAGTCCGCCTGGAAGCGCGGGCAGAAGGTCTCCGTTCACGGCTGGGCATACGGCATTCATGACGGATTACTGCGTAATCTGGAAGTGACCGCGACGAACCGCGAAACGCTGGAACAGCGCTACCGTTCGGGGATTGCTAACCTCAAGCTTAAGCACGTCAATCATAAATAAACGCCTGTAAAAAAGCCGGGTGGCGGCTTCGCCTTACCCGGCCTACACATGTGCGCTTTGTAGCGCCCGGTAAGCGTAGTGCCACCGGGCAACAGACGCAGGCTACTCGTCCAGAATCACCACTTTCCCGACATACGGCAGATGACGATAACGCTGCGCGTAATCAATACCGTAACCCACCACGAATTCATCCGGGATGGAGAAGCCCACGTATTCCACCGGCACCTGAACTTCACGGCGGGACGGTTTATCCAGCAGGGTACAAATCGCCAGCGATTTCGGCTCGCGCAGGCTCAGGATCTCGCGCACTTTCGAGAGAGTGTTGCCGGAGTCGATGATGTCCTCAACGATCAATACATCTTTGCCACGAATATCTTCATCCAGGTCTTTCAGGATTTTCACATCACGGGTTGTGGACATGCCGCTGCCGTAGCTGGAGGCGGTCATAAAATCGACCTCATGGGACACCTGCACTTCACGGCACAGGTCTGCCATGAACATGAAAGAGCCACGTAACAGTCCGACCAGCACCATTTCGCTGCCGCTGTCCTTGTAATGTTCGGTGATTTGACGACCCAGTTCGGCGATACGCGCTTTGATCTCGGCTTCCGGGATCATCACTTCAACAGTATGTTTCATATTACTAACCATATGATTTTAATGAAAATCTCTCAATGCAGGTGAATCTTACTCCGGCATCGATACGCAAGCCGGCCATTATACCAGTAAATGGATAACCCTGGCGTATGAGTTATAAAAAGCAAATTTTGTGATTCCGATCACAGTTGTTAATACCTATAATTAATTGCTAGCAAATAATTAACAAACTGACGAGTACACTTTCTATGGCTGAAATAAAAACTCAACAGCCGCGTCTACTGGTGACATTAACAGCAGCGTTCGCAGCCTTCTGCGCGTTGTATTTGTTAATCGGTGGCGTTTGGCTGGTCGCGCTTGGCGGCTCCTGGTATTACCCGATTGCGGGTCTGGTTATGGTTGCCGTAACCGTCCTGCTTCTGCGCAGGAAGCAATCTGCACTGTGGCTTTACGCTGCATTACTCCTCGCAACGATGATCTGGGGCGTCTGGGAAGTCGGGTTCGACTTCTGGGCACTGACGCCGCGCAGTGACATTCTGGTGTTCTTCGGCATCTGGCTGATCCTGCCGTTTGTCTGGCGTCGCCTGATTGTACCTTCCAGCGGTGCCGTTGCGGCGCTGGTCGTGGCGCTGCTGATCAGCGGCGGTATCCTGACCTGGGCCGGCTTTAACGACCCGCAGGAGATCAACGGTACGCTGAACACGGAAGTCACCCCTGCTGCGGCCATTTCGCAGGTTGCGGATGGCGACTGGCCAGCCTACGGGCGTAACCAGGAAGGCCAACGCTACTCTCCACTCAAGCAGATCAACGCCGACAACGTTAAAAATCTGAAGGAAGCCTGGGTATTCCGCACCGGCGACCTGAAGATGCCAAACGATCCGGGCGAACTGACCAACGAAGTGACGCCAATTAAAGTGGGCAACATGCTCTACCTGTGTACGGCGCACCAGCGCCTGTTCGCGCTCGACGCGGCCACCGGTAAAGAGAAATGGCACTTCGATCCACAGCTGAACTCCAACCCGTCGTTCCAGCACGTTACCTGCCGCGGTGTCTCTTACCATGAAGCGCGTGCCGATAATGCCAGCCCGGAAGTCATTGCCGACTGTCCGCGCCGCATTATGCTGCCGGTCAACGATGGTCGTCTGTTCGCCATCAACGCCGAAACGGGCAAGCTGTGCGAAACCTTCGCCAACAAGGGTATCCTGAATCTGCAGACCAACATGCCGGACACCACGCCGGGTCTGTATGAACCGACCTCTCCGCCTATCATCACCGATAAAACCATCGTGATTGCCGGTTCGGTAACGGATAACTTCTCTACCCGCGAAACGTCGGGCGTTATCCGTGGTTTCGACGTGAATACCGGTAAACTGCTGTGGGCCTTCGACCCGGGCGCGAAAGATCCAAACGCGATCCCGTCAGACGAACACACCTTTACCTTTAACTCGCCAAACTCTTGGGCCCCTGCCGCGTATGACGCGAAGCTGGACCTGGTCTACCTGCCAATGGGCGTGTCCACGCCGGATATCTGGGGCGGTAACCGCACGCCAGAGCAGGAGCGTTACGCGAGCGCCATCGTGGCGCTGAACGCCACCACCGGTAAGCTGGCATGGAGCTATCAGACCGTTCACCACGACCTGTGGGATATGGATATGCCGTCCCAGCCGACGCTGGCGGACATTACCGTTAACGGTAAAACCGTTCCGGTGATTTACGCCCCGGCGAAAACCGGCAACATCTTCGTGCTGGATCGCAGCAACGGTAAGCTGGTTGTCCCTGCACCGGAAAAACCGGTTCCACAGGGCGCCGCGAAAGGCGATTACGTCAGCAAAACGCAGCCGTTCTCTGACCTGAGCTTCCGTCCGAAGAAAGACCTCAGCGGAGCAGACATGTGGGGCGCCACTATGTTTGACCAGCTGGTGTGCCGCGTGATGTTCCACCAGCTGCGCTACGAAGGGATCTTCACGCCGCCGTCCGAACAGGGCACGCTGGTCTTCCCGGGTAACCTGGGGATGTTCGAATGGGGCGGGATCTCCGTCGACCCTAACCGTCAGGTGGCGATTGCCAACCCGATGGCGCTGCCGTTCGTTTCCCGTCTGATCCCACGCGGACCGGGCAACCCAATGGAACAGCCGAAAGATGCTAAAGGCAGCGGTACCGAAGCGGGTATTCAGCCGCAGTACGGCGTGCCATATGGCGTGACGCTGAACCCGTTCCTGTCGCCTTTCGGTCTGCCGTGTAAACAGCCTGCCTGGGGGTATATCTCCGGTCTGGATCTGAAAACCAATCAGATTGTCTGGAAGAAACGTATTGGTACGCCACAGGACAGCATGCCGTTCCCGATGCCGGTTCCGGTGCCGTTCAATATGGGTATGCCAATGCTGGGTGGCCCAATCTCCACCGCCGGTAACGTGCTGTTCATCGCGGCAACCGCAGATAACTACCTGCGCGCGTACAACATGACCAACGGTGAGAAACTGTGGCAGGGCCGTCTGCCAGCGGGCGGACAGGCCACGCCGATGACCTATGAAGTGAATGGCAAGCAGTACGTTGTCATCTCTGCGGGCGGTCACGGTTCGTTTGGCACCAAGATGGGCGACTATATTGTCGCGTATGCACTGCCTGACGACGCTAAGTAACAACAAAGCCCGGTGGCGCTAACGCTTACCGGGCCTACGGAAAGATGCAAAAACGGCAACCTCGGTTGCCGTTTTAGCGTTTGTGCCCTCTCCCCGTGGTTGCGGGCATCAGGCCTCACTGCTTTAAACAGTAAAACCCAACATCATCCCCGTATCTTCATGTTCCAGCAGATGACAGTGCGCCATATAGGCATACTCCTTCGGCGCGTCGTGGTCGAACTTCACCAGCACCTCGCTTACGCCCCCTTCTACCTTCACCGTATCTTTCCAGCCTGAACGATGCGCGGCAGGCACGTTACCGTTTTCAGAGAGAATGCGGAACTGCGTGCCGTGGATGTGGAACGGGTGCAGCATCATGTCGCCTTCGCCAGAAATCACCCAGCGCTCAAACTGCCCTTTTGTGGCGGCAAACATCGGCGTGTTCATGTCGAAGGCTTTGCCGTTGATCTTGTTAGCATTGTGGAAATCAAATCCGTGGCCGCCATGATCCATCCCGCCCATCTTGCCGTGGTCCATATTCATGTGGCCCATCATCTGCCCGTGGTGCATGCCCGCCATCGCCTGCTCACCGTATTTCTTCATTAACGCCTGCATGCCCATCATGTCGAGCATGGGGTCCATCGAAAGCTGTAGCTTACGCTGCGTTAGCCCCTCAAGGGCTGGCAGAGCAGGCAGCGTGGCTAAGGTCTCCGGCAGTATGCCCGAGGCGGTAATTTGCAGCGGCTGAATGCGTAGCACCGGATGAGGTTTATCAAACGGCGCAACGGCCATCCCCATCTGGCTGACCGGCAGGGTTACGAGGTCAAACGCGTTGCCGTCGCTGATATCCACCAGCACCTCGAAGCGCTCGCCCATCAGCATTGGCAGCTCGCTTACCTTAACCGGCTCTGGCAGCAGGCCGCCGTCGCTCGCCACCACATACAGCGGACGCTTGTCGCTGGCGGCAAAGTTGAGAGAGCGGGCGTTACACCCGTTGAGCAGGCGTAAACGCAGCCAGCCTTTCGGCGCGGCGTGCTGCGGATAAATCGCGCCGTTGGTCAGCAGCGTATCGCCAAACCAGCCTACGGCCGCGGTCATGACGTCCAGCTGATAGTCAATCTGCCCGTCTGCGGTAAATTTCTTGTCCTGCACGATCACCGGTACATCGTCGATGCCCCACTGTTTTGGCAGACGCAGCAGGCGGCTTTCGTCATCGTCAATCAGCACCAGCCCCGCCAGCCCCATCGCGACCTGGTGGCCGGTTTTGCCGTGCTGATGCGGGTGGAACCAGCAGGTCGCGGCGCGCTGGTCCGGGGTAAAGGTAACGCTACGTTTGCCACCCGCTTTTATAACGCCCTGCGGCCCGCCGTCGACCTCGCCGGGCACTTCCAGCCCGTGCCAGTGCACGGTGGTCTCTTGCGTCAGCGTGTTGTGGATATCAACGGTTACGGCCTTGCCTTTGCGCAACTGCAGCGCGGGGCCGAGCAGATTGCCGTTGTAGCCCCACGTCGTTGCGGTGTGTTTGCCAAAGGTTGTTTTACCCGCCTGGACGACGAGCTGAATACGGCCACGGGCATCAGCGGTCAGTAAGTCCGGGATCGGCAGTGCAGGCCTGTCGGCGGCAAACACCGCCCGGCTCCAGAGCGGTAAAGCGCTGGCAGCACCCAGCGCAACTGAATATTTTAAAAAATCACGACGTTGCATGTTCATTTCCTTATTTCCAGCAGGCGATCTTTTGAGCATAAACCCTCCCCTTACCGGAAGGTCAAGCACAGCGGCGATAATAAAGATCGTCGGCCTGGCACCAAGTATGCTAACGTTAATTTTCCGTGACGCAGTGGTAGAAGCAATGAAGACGTTTTTCAGAACAATTCTGTTCGGTGGCCTGATGGCGATGTGTGCAAACAGTTATGCGCTGAGTGAAAATGAAGCAGAAGACATGGCCGATCTGACGGCTGTTTTTGTGTTTCTGAAAAACGATTGTGGTTACCAGAATTTACCCAACGGGCAAATTCGTCGCGCACTGGTCTTTTTTGCCCAGCAGAACCAATGGGATCTTAGCAACTACGACAGCTTCGACATGAAAGCGCTCGGTGAAGACAGCTACCGCGATTTAAGCGGCATTGGCATTCCTACGGCCAAAAAATGCAAAGCACTGGCACGCGATTCACTCAGCCTGCTCGCCTACGTGAAGTAACCTTCCCGACGCACCTTGTTGACTCTGGCCGCGCACGCGCGGTGTTGTGTTGCGCCCATTCCGCTGGAAGTAATGGATGTTAACGAAGAAGGTGACACCCCATGACCGAAAAAACGGTTTGGCAAGAAACGCTGCATGACCAGTTTGGTCAGTATTTTGCCGTTGATAACGTGCTTTATCATGAGAAAACCGATCATCAGGATTTGATAATCTTCGAGAACGCCGCCTTTGGCCGCGTGATGGCGCTGGACGGCGTGGTGCAAACCACCGAGCGCGACGAGTTTATCTATCACGAGATGATGACCCACGTCCCCCTGCTGGCGCACGGCCACGCAAAACACGTGCTGATTATCGGCGGCGGCGACGGTGCCATGCTGCGCGAAGTGTCCCGCCATCAGACTGTCGAAACCATCACCATGGTGGAAATCGACGCAGGCGTGGTCTCTTTCTGCCGCCAGTATCTGCCTAACCACAACGCCGGGAGCTACGACGACCCGCGCTTCAATCTGGTTATCGACGACGGCGTCAATTTTGTTAACCAGACCACGCAAACGTTTGATGTGATCATTTCGGACTGCACCGACCCGATCGGCCCGGGCGCATCGCTGTTTACCTCATCCTTCTACGAAGGCTGCAAGCGCTGCCTGAAACCGGGCGGCATCTTTGTGGCTCAAAACGGCGTCTGCTTCCTGCAGCAGGATGAAGCCCTCGACAGCCATCGCAAGCTGAGCACGTATTTCAGTGACGTGAGCTTCTATCAGGCTGCCATCCCGACCTACTACGGCGGGATCATGACCTTTGCCTGGGCGACGGATAACGAAGCGCTGCGCCATCTCTCCACCGAAATTATTCAGGCCCGGTTCCATCAGACCCATCTTCAGTGCCGTTACTACAATCCGGCGATCCATACCGCAGCCTTTGCCTTGCCACAGTATCTGCAAGACGCGCTGTCCTCTAAGGGGGTGAACTAATTGAAAAAGCTTAAACTGCATGGCTTTAACAACCTGACCAAAAGCCTGAGTTTTTGTATTTACGATATCTGCTACGCCAAGACGGCAGAAGAGCGCGATGGTTATATCGCCTATATCGATGAACTCTATAACGCCAACCGCCTGACGGAAATTTTGTCGGAAACTTGCTCAATCATCGGCGCCAACATCCTGAACATCGCCCGTCAGGATTACGAGCCGCAGGGCGCAAGCGTCACCATTCTGGTCAGCGAAGAGCCGGTTGACCCTCAGCTTATCGACAAAACCGAGCACCCCGGCCCGCTGCCGGAAGTGGTCGTTGCGCATTTAGACAAGAGCCATATCTGCGTTCACACCTATCCGGAGAGCCACCCGGAAGGCGGGCTGTGTACCTTCCGTGCCGATATCGAGGTGTCGACCTGCGGCGTAATCTCCCCGCTGAACGCGCTGAACTATTTAATCCACCAGCTGGAATCCGATATCGTGACCGTTGATTACCGCGTACGCGGTTTTACCCGTGATATCAACGGCATGAAGCACTTTATCGATCATGAAATTAACTCCATTCAGAACTTCATGTCCGAGGATATGAAAGCGCTGTATGACATGATGGACGTCAACGTCTATCAGGAGAATATCTTCCACACCAAGATGTTGCTTAAGGAGTTCGACCTTAAGCACTACATGTTCCACACCAAACCGGAAGATTTAAGCGAAGACGAGCGCAAGGCCATTACCGACCTGCTCTGGAAAGAGATGCGCGAAATCTACTACGGCCGCAACATTCCAGCCGTGTAGGTATTGCCGGGGGCAAGGATGCTCCACCGTTATTTCTGTTTCATGAACTCGCGATACGCGGCAACTACCTGCAAAAAGTCCTCAACGCCGCACAGCGACAGGCTCTCTTCGTCGTAGTAGTTCATCCCCTCTTCCATCTCATCGCCCGAGAACTCAAGCTGGTTGGCGCGCACCATCACCTCTTCGCCATCCATCCACAGGGTGTATTCATGCCCACCGCGTTGCCAGGAGCGCTCGCTGCCTTTGACCGTGTTCGCTGCCTGTTCCACCTCATCCAGCAGCGCGAGGTTGTCTTTAACCTCTTCATTAAACCAGTGCCCTACGGCTTCGTGGCCCATCGACATACGCACCTTCACCACGCCGGTGATGTCGCGCAGAAATTCGTAATCCATAGCGTTTTCCTCTGCAAAGCCATTAGGGTAATTATCGCAGCGTAGAGGAAGAAAAAAAGCGGGAGAGGCGGGAGGAATGAAAATAAAAAGGTGAGAGCCAGACCCTGCGGCCTGATGCCCTCACCCCGTCCCTCTCCCACGGGAGAGGGTGCAAACACTAAAAACCGTCTCGTGGAGACGGTTTTGCTGTTTATACTGCCGTCTGGAAGATAACCCCGTCCGCCTTCTCGGTGTACTGAGAAAGCTGGTCGAAGTTCAGATAGCGATAGGTATCCACCGCCGTCTTATCAACCTGAGCAACAAAGGTCTGGTACTCTTCCGGCGTTGGCAGCTTGCCAATCAGCGCCGCAACCGCCGCCAGCTCCGCAGAGGCCAGGAAGACGTTAGCCCCCGTACCTAAGCGGTTAGGGAAGTTACGGGTAGAGGTAGAGACCACCGTCGCACCGTCTGCCACGCGTGCCTGGTTACCCATGCACAGGGAGCAGCCAGGGATTTCAATACGCGCGCCGCTCTTACCAAACACGCTGTAGTAGCCCTCTTCGGTCAGCTGTGCCGCGTCCATACGGGTTGGCGGTGCCACCCACAGACGCGTCGGCAGCTGGCCTTTGTGAGTATCCAGCAGCTTGCCCGCCGCGCGGAAGTGGCCGATGTTGGTCATGCACGAGCCGATAAACACTTCGTCGATCTTCTCGCCCTGCACCTCGGACAGCGGACGGGCGTCGTCCGGATCGTTTGGCGCGCACAGGATTGGCTCTTTGATATCCGCCAGATCGATGTCGATCACTGCCGCATACTCTGCGTCAGCATCGGCTTCCAGCAGCTGCGGATCGGCCAGCCATTTTTCCATACCCTGAATACGACGCTCCAGCGTACGACGGTCGCCGTAGCCTTCAGCAATCATCCACTTCAGCAGCACGATGTTCGACGTCAGGTACTCTTCAATTGGCGCTTTGTTCAGCTTGATGGTACAGCCCGCGGCGGAACGCTCGGCGGAGGCATCGGTCAGCTCGAAAGCCTGCTCCACTTTCAGATCCGGCAGCCCTTCAATCTCGAGGATGCGGCCAGAGAAGATGTTTTTCTTGCCCTTTTTCTCTACGGTCAGCAGGCCCTGCTTAATGGCATACAGCGGGATAGCGTGAACCAGGTCGCGCAAAGTGATACCCGGTTGCATTTTGCCTTTGAAGCGCACCAGCACGGACTCCGGCATATCCAGCGGCATTACGCCGGTCGCTGCGGCAAACGCCACCAGACCTGACCCGGCCGGGAAGGAGATCCCGATTGGGAAACGGGTATGGGAGTCACCACCAGTACCGACGGTATCCGGCAGCAGCATGCGGTTCAGCCAGGAGTGGATCACGCCGTCGCCCGGACGCAGGGAAACGCCGCCACGGTTCATGATAAAGTCCGGCAGCGTGTGGTGCGTGGTGACGTCAACTGGCTTCGGATAGGCCGCGGTGTGGCAGAAGGACTGCATCACCAGATCGGAAGAGAAGCCCAGGCACGCCAGGTCTTTCAGTTCGTCACGCGTCATTGGGCCGGTGGTATCCTGAGACCCCACAGAGGTCATCTTAGGTTCGCAGTAAGCGCCCGGACGGACACCCGCTACGCCGCAGGCGCGGCCAACCATTTTCTGCGCCAGGGAGTAGCCGCGGCTGCTTTCCGCCACGTCTTTCGCCTGACGGAACACCTCTGAGTGCGGCAGACCGAGCGCGTCACGCGCTTTGGTGGTCAGGCCACGGCCAATAATCAGCGGAATACGGCCACCGGCGCGGACTTCGTCGATCAGCACGTCGGTTTTCAGCGTGAAGCTTGCCAGCAGTTCGTTGGTTTCGTGGTTACGCACTTCACCCTTGAACGGGTAAACGTCAATCACATCGCCCATGTTCAGGTTAGAAACATCCACTTCGATCGGCAGCGCGCCCGCATCTTCCATGGTGTTAAAGAAGATAGGCGCAATTTTGCCACCGAGGCACAGACCGCCGCCGCGTTTGTTCGGCACATGAGGAATATCATCGCCCATGAACCACAGCACGGAGTTGGTTGCAGATTTACGCGAAGAGCCGGTACCCACAACGTCACCGACGTAGGCCAGCGGGAAACCTTTTTGCTGCAGGGCCTCGATCTGTTTGATCGGGCCAACGCTGCCAGGCTGATCCGGCTCGATGCCTTCGCGGGCGTTTTTCAGCATTGCCAGCGCGTGCAGAGGGATATCCGGGCGAGACCACGCATCCGGTGCCGGGGAGAGGTCATCGGTGTTAGTTTCACCGGTCACTTTGAAGACGGTAACCGTGATTTTTTCGGCTAGGGCAGGACGGTTAAGGAACCATTCGGCATCGGCCCAGGACTGCATTACCTGCTTCGCGTAGACGTTACCCGCTTTGGCTTTCTCTTCCACATCGTAGAAGTTATCGAACATCAGCAGCGTTGAAGAGAGCGCTTTGGCAGCAATCGGTGCCAGCTTTTCGTTGTCCAGCGCGTCAATCAGCGGATGAATGTTATAGCCGCCCTGCATGGTGCCGAGCAGTTCAATCGCTTTTTCAGGAGTAACCAGTGGGGAGGTCGCTTCGCCTTTGGCAACGGCGGCAAGGAATCCGGCTTTTACGTAGGCAGCTTCATCTACGCCAGGCGGTACACGGTTGATCAGCAGATCTAAAAGGAATTCTTCTTCGCCCGCAGGCGGGTTCTTCAGCAGCTCGACGAGCGCGGCCATTTGGGTTGCATCTAAAGGTTTGGGTACAATTCCCTCGGCGGCACGTTCTGCTACGTGCTTACGGTATTCTTCTAGCACGACGGTTCTCCTCGCTCTCATTGTCATATGCGGCCGGCGTTCTCTTCACGCTCCTGTGAGACAGCAGTTTGTAGGGTAAATGCCCGATACCGCGTCGGGCAGCATAGCAGGATTTCTGCACAGTGTTAATCTGTTTACAAAAAAGCAACATTAAATACTTTGCTGAATCGTTAAGAATGGTATAGCGGGCAGACGAGGCCAATTTGAGGAACAAAAAAACCGCCTGAAAGCGGTTAGTTTGTTGCCTTGCGGTGGTAGCAACACCGGGCTGGCAGATTTACGGCAATACGTTCGACAAGAATAGTGCTCTAAAGCTAAACAATCCGCAACTCCAGAATGCGGGTTTACGAGGCTCTTTCCAGTTTCGAATGAAATAGAATGTAATCCAGCCACTCATCTTCTCGAGCTTAACACACTGAGCTACTGTTATTTCCGGCCTGCTTCGCTGGTGTAGCAACCAGTCACCGGGCCCGGAAGCAGTTCCGTAACCTACGCGGCAATACGTTCATTTGCCTGGTTCAGTCTTTCCCGGTGAAGAAAGAACCGGCGTAGCCTTTACAGGAACGCACGCAATGGAGATGCGAGTCTATGCGCTGATCGTTGTGACCGGTTTACTGCTTACCGCACTGCATGGTGGCTGGAACATATCCGACATCACTGTACTGTTTGTGGTCAACCTCGGCAACTAGCTGCTGGCCGCTCGAAAGAGCGGCCTTCTGAGGAACCCTTCGGCTTTCCCCCCAACAGAATTGTGTAATAAATACTCACACTCTTTATCCGGACCTTCTGGTGAATTCCCAACAATCGTCAAAACTGTAAAAGACGGGTGAATAATACTCGCGGCAATTGCAACGCCTGAGGGCATTGCGCTGGTCTCGTCGGAGTCACTATATGAAGTTGCCCTTTAAGCCACATCTGCTTGTTCTTCTGTGCAGTACCGGGTTTTTCGCCGCCTCTGGGGTGATGTTTGTTAAAAGCCGCGCGACAGAAACGCCGGTCTCCCCTGCGCCTGTCGCGCAACAACCCGTCACCCCAACTGCTCAGCCCGCGCCGGTCGTTGCCCCAACTTATACGGCGGCTCAAATCGATCAGTGGACAGCGCCCATTGCGCTCTACCCCGATGCGCTGCTTTCGCAAATCCTGATGGCCTCAACCTACCCTTCAAACGTCATCCAGGCCGCGCAGTGGTCGCAGGACAATCCAAAATTGCAGGGCGACGCTGCGATCCAGGCTGTCTCCGGCCAGCCGTGGGATGTCAGCGTAAAATCGCTGGTTGCCTTCCCACAGCTGATGACGCTGATGGGCGGTAACCCGGAGTGGGTGCAAAATTTAGGAAATGCATTTCTGGCCCAGCCGAAGGATGTCATGGACTCCGTGCAGCGTCTTCGCGCGCTGGCGCAGCAAACCGGCGCGCTGCAATCGACTCCTCAGCAGACGGTGACCACGGTTAAAAAAGCCGCGCCCGCCAAAAGTACCACCGCAACGGTCGCCGCCGCGCCTGCAAGCGAGACGGTGATAAAGATTGAGCCCGCCGATCCGCAGGTAGTGTATGTACCCACCTATAACCCAACGACCGTCTACGGCACCTGGCCAAACGCCAGCTATCCGCCGGTTTATCTCCCCCCGTCTCCCGGCGAGCAGTTCACCAACAGCTTTGTAAAAGGGTTCGGCTATAGCCTCGGCGTGGCTACTACCTATGCGCTGTTCAGCAATATCGACTGGGACGATGACGACGATCACCACCACCACGATGATGATTATTATCACCATGACGGATACTCGCATAACGGCGATAACATCAATATCAACGTCAATAATTTCAATAAAATAACTGGCGAGCACCGCACGGATAACAATATGGTGTGGCAGCACAACCCGGCGTATCGCAACGGGGTGCCCTATACCAACAGCCAGCTTGCCAGCCGGTTCCATCCGACGTCGGCCCCCACCGGTTTGAGCGCGACGCAGCATCAGCCGGTTAACCGCGACAGTCAGCGTCAGGCGGCATTGGAGCAGGTGCAAAAATCGACCGGGAAATCGCTGTCGCAACTGCAGCATCCCGTCACCCGCAACGTGCAGCACCCCGCCTCCGCCCAGCAGCTAAGGCAGATCACTCAACGCAATAACTACCGGGGCTACGACGGGATAAAGCCGCACGCGCAGCAGGCAAATAACCACGCCCTTCAGGATCGCCTGCAGACCGAGCGACGCGCGCAAAGCCAGCATCCTCAGCGTTACGCCAACGCCCTGAGCGGCAACGACAGCCGTTCTCCGAGCTGGCAGGCGCAGCAGCAGCGCGGGTTACAAAGCCGTCAGCGAGCGTCGCTGAGCGATGAACAGCGTGCCAGCCTCAGACAACAGGCGTCTGAACGCCACGCCGAACACCGAGAATTCCGCCACCGTTAAGGACATCATGATGAAAAAACAACTGATTGGCGGCGTACTGTTGCTTATGGTATCCACCTTCGCCCTGGCCCAGCAGAATTTCACGACGCCGGGACAGGCAACGGACGCCCTGACAAAAGCCATCAGCGAGCAAAACGAGGAGGCATTAAACAGCCTGCTCGGCGATAACTGGCGTGATTACCTGCCGCCTGAGGGCGTTGACCCTGAAGCCGTGGCGCGTTTTTTACGCGACTGGAAGGTAAGCCATCACGTCGCCATTAACGGCAATACCGCCCATCTCTACGTTGGGGAAAACGGCTGGCAGCTGCCCATACCTGTCGTGAAAAAAACCGACGGCTGGCAGTTTGATATGCAAAAAGCCGCCGACGAGATCCAGACGCGTGAAATCGGGCGCAACGAGCTTGCGGCAATTGAAGCCTTACACGCCTATGTGGACGCGCAACAGAGCTATTTTGCGCTGAATCAGCATTACGCCGAAAAAATCGTCAGCGCTGAAGGAAAAAAAGATGGTCTGTACTGGCCCGTCTCACCGGGCGAAGCGCCCAGCCCGCTCGGACCGGCATTTAGCCCGCAAGAGCCTGGCGCCGGTTATCACGGCTATCGTTTCCGGATCCTGCCAGATAAAGAGGGCTTTGCGATGATCGCCTGGCCGGTGCGTTACGGTCAGACGGGCGTGATGAGCTTTATGATTAATCAGGACGACAGGGTTTATCAGGCCGATCTCGGCAGTGGAACCGGGCAAAAAGCTGAGGATGTAACCTCCTTCCACCTGGATAAAAGCTGGGAAGCCGTCGCGCCATAAATCCTTCGCGTGGCGCGCTGGTTCAGCACGGCAAAAGCAAAAAAAACGCCTCCGAAGAGGCGTTTATCAGCAATAAAGAAACTTATTTCTTCTTCGCTTTGGCGTTTGGCAGGTCGGTGATGCTACCTTCAAACACTTCTGCCGCCAGGCCCACAGACTCGTGCAGAGTCGGGTGCGCGTGGATGGTCAGCGCGATGTCTTCAGCATCACAGCCCATTTCGATCGCCAGGCCGATTTCGCCCAGCAGCTCGCCGCCGTTGGTCCCGACAATCGCACCACCGATAACACGGTGAGATTCTTTGTCGAAGATAAGCTTGGTCATACCGTCTGCGCAGTCAGAGGCGATAGCACGGCCAGAAGCAGCCCACGGGAAGGTGGCGGTTTCGTAGCTGATGCCTTTCTCTTTCGCTTCTTTCTCGGTCAGACCCACCCAGGCAACTTCTGGCTCGGTGTAGGCGATAGATGGGATCACTTTCGGATCGAAGTAGTGCTTCATGCCCGCGATAACTTCAGCGGCAACGTGACCTTCGTGAACACCTTTGTGTGCCAGCATTGGCTGACCAACGATATCGCCGATAGCAAAGATGTGTGGCACGTTGGTGCGCAGCTGCTTGTCAACGCGGATGAAGCCACGGTCGTCCACTTCCACGCCAGCTTTGCCTGCGTCAAGGTTTTTACCGTTCGGCACACGGCCGATAGCCACCAGCACGGCGTCGTAACGCTGTGGTTCTGCAGGGGCTTTTTTGCCTTCCATGGAAACGTAAATACCGTCTTCTTTCGCTTCAACGGCAGTCACTTTGGTTTCCAGCATCAGGTTGAATTTCTTGCTGATGCGCTTGGTGAAGACTTTAACGATGTCTTTGTCAGCAGCCGGGATAACCTGGTCGAACATTTCAACCACGTCAATGTCTGAACCCAGCGCGTGGTACACGGTGCCCATTTCCAGACCGATGATACCGCCACCCATGACCAGCAGACGCTTAGGAACGGTTTTCAGCTCCAGCGCATCGGTGGAATCCCATACGCGTGGGTCTTCATGTGGAATGAACGGCAGTTCGATCGGACGGGAGCCCGCCGCGATGATCGCGTTGTCGAAGTTGATCACGGTTTTGCCGTTTTCACCTTCCACTTCCAGGGTGTTCGCCCCGGTGAATTTACCCAGACCGTTAACCACTTTCACTTTACGGCCTTTGGCCATACCTGCCAGACCGCCGGTCAGCTGAGTGATAACTTTCTCTTTCCAGGTACGAATTTTGTCGATATCGGTTTTCGGCTCGCCGAAGACGATACCGTGTTCAGCCAGCGCTTTGGCTTCTTCGATAACTTTCGCTACGTGCAGCAGCGCTTTAGAAGGGATACAGCCGACGTTCAGACAAACACCGCCGAGGGTGTTGTAACGTTCTACGATGACGGTTTCCAGACCTAAATCCGCGGCGCGGAATGCTGCGGAATAACCTGCCGGGCCTGCCCCAAGTACTACGACCTGAGTTTTGATTTCTGTGCTCATCATGACCTCTTAATTTATACCCGTCGTCCACCGGGTCGTTCTATCCGCCCGTATTTTACAAAATTGTTAACAATTTTGAAACAACAAACGGCTCATGAATTCTCGCTTTCGCCAGTAACCTCACTGACATCACAAGGTTACCAGAAAAAAGCCGGCCGTCTGGCCGGCTTTTCGATTACATCACCAGGCGGCGAATGTCGCTCAGGGTGTTGTTGATAATGGTGATGAAACGCGCACCATCTGCACCGTCGATAACGCGGTGGTCGAAGGAGAGAGAGATTGGCATCATCAGACGCGGCACAAACTCTTTACCATTCCACACCGGCTCCATCGCGGACTTGGACACACCGAGGATGGCCACTTCCGGCGCGTTCACAATCGGTGCGAAGTGGGTCGTACCCAGGCCGCCGATGCTGGAGATAGTGAAGCAGCCGCCCTGCATTTCGCCGGCAGTCAGCTTACCATCACGCGCTTTTTTGGAGATGGTGGTCAGTTCACGGGACAGCTCGGTAATGCTCTTCTTGTTCACGTCTTTGAAGACCGGAACAACCAGACCATTTGGCGTATCAACCGCAACACCGATGTTGATGTATTTCTTCAGCGTCAGCTTCTGGCCGTCTTCGGACAGGGAGCTGTTGAAGCGTGGCATCTGTTCCAGCGCCGCCGCAACCGCTTTCATGATGAAGACCACTGGGGTGAATTTCACGTCCAGTTTACGCTTCTCAGCTTCGGCGTTCTGCTGTTTACGGAACGCTTCCAGATCGGTGATATCGGTCTTATCGAAGTGCGTAACGTGCGGGATCATCACCCAGTTACGGCTCAGGTTAGCACCAGAGATTTTCTGGATACGGCCCAGTTCCACTTCTTCGATTTCGCCGAACTTGCTGAAGTCCACTTTTGGCCATGGCAGCATGCCCGGGATACCGCCGCCAGCGGCTGCAGCAGGTGCAGCTTCGGCGCGTTTCACCGCGTCTTTCACGTAGGTCTGAACGTCTTCACGCAGGATACGACCTTTACGACCGGTCCCTTTCACTTTCGCCAGGTTCACACCGAACTCGCGCGCCAGGCGACGAATCAGCGGTGTTGCGTGGACGTAAGCGTCGTTTTCAGCGAACTCAGATTTGCCTTCCGCTTTTGCAGCAGGGGCAGCAGCAGGTTTAACAGCCTGAGCCGGTGCAGCAGCCGGAGCTGGAGCAGCCGCGGCAGCCGGAGCGGCCGCAGGCGCAGCACCTTCTACTTCGAAGACCATGATCAGAGAACCGGTAGACACTTTGTCGCCGGTGCTGATTTTGATCTCTTTAACGGTACCGGCGAACGGCGCAGGAACTTCCATGGAAGCCTTGTCGCCTTCAACGGTGATCAGTGACTGTTCAGCGGCAACTTTGTCGCCCACTTTCACCATCACTTCGGTCACTTCAACTTCGTCACCGCCGATGTCCGGTACGTTTACGTCTTTCGCACCGCCAGCCGCTGCTGGTGCAGCCGCCTGGGCCGGAGCCGCAGCGCCTTCAGCGCCAGCCACTTCAAAGACCATGATCAGGGAGCCGGTAGACACTTTGTCACCGGTGTTGATTTTGATCTCTTTAACGGTACCTGCGAACGGCGCAGGGACTTCCATAGAGGCTTTGTCGCCTTCTACGGTGATCAGGGACTGTTCAGCCGTAACGGTATCGCCCACTTTCACCAGGATTTCAGTGACTTCAACTTCGTCACCGCCGATGTCAGGCACGTTAACGTCTTTCGCTGCCGCAGCAGCAGGTGCTGCAGCCGGAGCGGCTTCTTTCTTCTCTTCTGCCTTAGCAGGTGCAGCATCAGCTGCACCGTCGGCGGAATCGAAAATCATGATCAGTTTGCCCGTCTCGGTTTTATCGCCAACAGAGACTTTGATCTCTTTAACGATGCCAGCCTGAGGAGACGGTACTTCCATAGAGGCTTTGTCGCCCTCTACGGTGATCAGCGACTGTTCAGCTTCAACTTTGTCGCCCACTTTGACCAGGATCTCGGTGATTTCAACTTCATCAGCCCCGATGTCCGGTACATTGATTTCGATAGCCATTATTCTTTTACCTCTTACGCCAGACGCGGGTTAACTTTTTCTGCATCGATGTTGAATTTGGTAATTGCATCCGCAACCACTTTCTTATCGATTTCGCCACGTTTAGCCAGTTCGCCCAGGGCTGCTACAACCACATAAGAAGCATCAACTTCGAAGTGGTGACGCAGGTTTTCGCGGCTGTCAGAACGACCGAAGCCGTCAGTACCCAGAACGCGATAATCATCCGCTGGAACGTAAGTACGAACCTGCTCAGCGAACAGTTTCATATAGTCAGTAGACGCCACCGCTGGCGCGTCGTTCATCACCTGAGCGATGTACGGAACGCGTGGGGTTTCCATTGGGTGCAGCATGTTCCAGCGCTCACAATCCTGGCCATCACGCGCCAGTTCAGTGAAGGA
>Ga0268255_10000328_pt1 | contig 35970 bp, 36 predicted proteins | sample AgamicOrMarz_FD_200256 | JGI IMG/M metagenome (GOLD analysis project Ga0268255, IMG submission 200256) | Agave microbial communities from Guanajuato, Mexico - Or.Ma.rz (v2) (version 3) | ecosystem: Host-associated > Plants > Phyllosphere > Phylloplane/Leaf | place: Guanajuato, Mexico...
GTCGTGCGCGCTTCGCGAGCACGCGCGGCGGCTTCGTTCGACCTCAACCTGAGAAACTGTCATGACCGATATTGTTCGTATCGAAACCAATCAACGTATGAGCCGCGTCGTGAAGGCTGCCGGCCTCGTGTTTATCGGCGGCCAGACTTCCGCGGATCATGCGCCCGACGTGAAGATTCAGACCGCCAAAGTGCTGGAGAAAATCGACGGCTTCCTGGAGAAGGCCGGCATCGACAAGACGCGGCTCGTTTCCGCGCAAGTCTGGCTCGCGGATATTTCGCGCGACTTCGCCGGCATGAACGAGGTCTGGGACGCGTGGGTTCCGCAAGGCTGCGCGCCGACCCGCGCGACGGTGCAGGCCAAACTTGCCGCGCCTGAGCTGCTGGTCGAAATTGCTGTTGTGGCGCTTGGCTGAGGCAACGCGGTAGGGGAAACGTGGGAGCGGCTGTGGTGTCGGGCAAGCGCTGAGATAGGAGTTGTGCGGATCACGGCCACGCGTTTAGCAATGCAATGCGCGTGGCCGCTGCGACTGTCCCGCGACGCGCCGCTATTTGAACTTGACGAGATCCTTGAAGATCAGTTCGGCCCACGTATTACCCTTGGCCTGCACGAGCGAGCCGCCATTCTTGAGCGGTCCGAGCGCGATCGGCGCGAAGCCGAGTTGCTCGGCCAGAGCCGCGACGGGCGCCACCGCCTTTTCGTCATCGCTCGACAGAAACACGACGCGGCTGCCGCCGTTCACGTTCGGATCAGAGGCAAGAACCCCTGCGGGCAAATGGTTAAAGCCCTTTACGAACTTGGCGCCCGCAAACGCTTTGGCGATAACCGCGGACGACGGCTGACCGTCCAGTTCCTCAACGGGAACACCGAAAGCATTGGTGGCGTCGATGATCGTCTTGCCCTGCCAGTTCGGGATCAGCTTCGCGACTTCGCGATGTTCCCAGAACGGAATGGCCAGGAAGATGATGTCGGACGCGATGGCGTCTTGCAGCGTCTTCGGGACAACGGTGGGGCCGATCGCTTTTGCCTGCTGCGTCAGGCTCTCGGGCGGGCGCCGGCTGGCGACGGTCACTTCGATGTTCTTTCTTGCAAACGCTCGGGCGAGCGCTTGGCCTACCGCGCCAAAGCCAATAATCGAATAGCTCATGCGAATACTCCATTCAATATGATAAGGAATCCGGATTTATGGAAGTACTTGGACCACCTTCATCAAGTCGATAGCTACTTCTACACGTGTATCGGCGCGATCTCAGATAGCCGACGTGCCGCCGTCGACATACAACTCCACACCATTCACGAAGCTCGAATCGTCTGAAGCGAGAAACAGCGCAACCGTCGCGATTTCCTCGGGACGACCCATCTTTCCGCGCGGCACCAGCGATTCGAACTGCCGCTTCGTTTCTTCGTCGAAGACTTGTTCCTGAATCGGCGTGGCGATCTGCCCCGGGCTCAGCACGTTCACGCGGATATTCCTGCCCTTCAGTTCGTTGAGCCAGCCGCGTGCGAACGCGAGCAGCGCCGCCTTGCTCGCCGCATACACGCTGAAACCAGGGAAACCTTTGATCGACGCAATCGATCCCGTCATGAAGATCGATCCGCCGTCGTTGAAGAGCGGCAACGCCTTTTGAACCGTGAACAGCGTGCCGCGCGCATTCAGGTCGAAGGCCGCATCGAAGTGCTGCTCGGTAATCTGACCCAGCGGCAGCGCTTCGCCCGTGCCGGCGCTTGCGTACAGGATGTCGATCTTGCCCTTCTCCCGCTTGACTGTATCGAACAGGCGGTCGAGGTCGGCGAGATTGGCCGCGTCGCCGCGCACGCCGGTCACGTTGCGGCCAATCTGCTTGACGGCCTCGTCGAGCGCCTCTTGCCTGCGGCCCGTGATGAACACATACGCGCCTTCTTCAACGAACCGCTTCGCGCTCGCCAGCGCCATGCCGCTCGAACCGCCCGTGATGACTGCAACCTTACCGTCTAGCTTTCCCATGACTTCTCCTTTCGTGGTGTCGGGCAGCGCCGCTATTCCCATTTGAACAAAAGCGCTGTATCTTATGGATCACTGATCCACATCCTGAGTCAAATATATGGATCACTGATCCACTTGTCAAGAAAATCATGCGAGCCGACGCCAGAAAGAACTACAGCCATCTACTTGAAGTCGCGCGCGACGTCATCAGCGAACATGGTGCCGATGCGTCCATGCGAGATATCGCGCGCCGCGCCGACGTCGGGCTGGCAACCGTGCTGCGCCATTTCCCGACGCGAGAAGCGTTGTTCGAGGCGTTGCTGCGCGAGCATCTGGACGCGCTGACGCAAAAGGCGGCCGAACTCGAAGCGTCGAGTCCACCTGACGAAGCGCTCGTGTCCTGGTTTCGCGAAGGCGTCGCATTCGTCCATAGCTATAACGGCGTTGTCGCGTTGATGGCGAGCGCCCACGCGGACCCTGAGTCCGCGCTTTACGCTTCATGCGCAGCGGTGCACTCGGCGGGCGAGCGGCTATTGCTCCGCGCTCAGGCCGAGGGAACCGCGCGCGCCGACATGAACGGTGTCGACCTGTTCGCGCTGATGTCGGCACTCGGCTGGGTCGTCGACCAGCCGTCGTTCGCGCCACGCGCCGATTATCTCTTCGACTTTATCGCGGGCGCGATGCTGACGAACCGGTCGAGCAAGGATGTGAAGAAGGCAACGTGAGATTCGTCGCAAGCTTCTTAGAGGTACGTGCGTTGACGCGCTGCAAATGCCAATACGGCAATTGCATATCGATAGAAATTGGAACGGCGCACGCGCGCGGCCTTTAACATAGGCATCCTTCCTGTTCCGTCCTCGGGGTTACTCGCGCAATGTCCCAACCTCTCCGCTTCGGCGTCTGGGCGCTCGTACATGGCAGCCGTGCGGCGCTGCAGGACCCCGCGGAACCCTACGACGCTTCATGGGCGCGCAACAAGGCGCTCGTGCTGGAAGCCGAGCGTCTCGGCTACGATTCGGTGCTCGTCGCGCAGCACACCATCAATCCGCACGATCCTTCGCTCGATCAGCTCGAGGCGTGGACGGCATCGGCTGCATTGGCCGCGCTGACCTCGCGCATCGAGATCATCGCCGCGATCAAGCCGTATCTGTACCATCCGGCCGTGCTCGCGAAGATGGCGCAGCAGATCGAGCACATCAGCGGCGGGCGCTTCGCAATCAATCTCGTGAACGCATGGAATCGCCCCGAGCTTGAGCGCGCCGGCATCGGCTTTGCGGAACACGACGAACGCTACGCGTACGGCCGCGAATGGATCACCGTCGTCGATGCGTTGCTGCGCGGTGAAGCGCTCACGCATCGCGGCGACAACTTCCGTATCGACGACTATCAGTTGCGTCCGGCCGATCCGTTCCGCGCGCGGCCGCGCATCTATGTCGGCGGCGAGTCGGAGCCTGCGCGTTCGCTGGTGGCCGCGCATGGCGATGTGTGGTTCATCAACGGACAGCCGCATGACGACGTGGCGGCTCTTATCGCCGATGTCTCCGCGCGCCCCCGTCCGGCCGGCCACGATGCGTTGCGCTTCGGCCTGTCGGCGTTCGTGATTGCACGCGAGACGCAGTCCGAGGCCGACGCTCATCTCGAGCACCTGTTCGCGCTGGCCGAACTCGACAAGCCGCTACGGGAACGGCAAAAAACCAACATCGATCCCAACGCGGTGATGCATCAGACGTTCGCGCGCTCGGCGCGCGTCGGATCGAACGGCGGCACGGCTGCGGGCCTTGTCGGCGATTACGATACGGTCGCGCGGCGCATTGCGGAGTTCCATCGCGCGGGCATCGAACTGTTCATGCTGCAGTTCCAGCCTTTCGAAGCCGACATGGCTCGCTTCGCCGAGGAAGTCATGCCGCGCGTTCGCCGCCTGCTGGACTGAACACAACGCCACCGCCGAAAGTCAAACGCCCGCCCGTCATGTCACATCGTGGCACGCGCGCGGGCGCTTTCATGCACGCCTAGAAGAACGCGCCGGTAGGCGGCAACTGACCTGTCAGCAAATTCTGTCCAAGCAAACGCTCCTTATAGAGCCGCGGATTGTGCGAGGCGATGACCTTGATGTTGCGCCAGTGCCGGTCGAGCGCACCGATACGCGAGACGACCGAGCCCGAGCCGAGATCGATCAGCCAGCTTGCGATCTGCGGCGCGAGGTCGTCGATCACGACCTTGGCTTCGGACGCTGCAAAGGTGGCAGCGAGCGTGGCCTCGTATTCGCCGTCCGTGCCGTAAGCGTCCCAGGCGCGCTGCAACGCAGCGACAGCGCGATCGGCGGTTGCTTCGACGCTCGCCGCATACGCACGGATTCGACCGAGTTGCGACTGAAGCACGGGTTCGTCGGCGGGATGCTCGGCTTCGCCGTGATAGAAGTTGCGGCCGCGCGTGCGCAGCACGTCGACGGCGTCGAGCGCGACGCGGCGCACGATACCCGCAATGCAGTTGGTCAGATAGACCTGATGGAACGTGAATCCCCACGGCGCGGCGTGTTCGGACGCCGGCGGGTCGAGCGGATAAAGATGCGCCGCCGGCACGGTGACGTCGCGAAAGCGGGCCGTGCCCGAGCCGGTCAGCCGCTGACCGAAACCTTGCCAGTCGTCGTCGTTGCTGACGCCTGCGCTTCGCTCAAGCACATATTGCACGGTTCGCCCCGCGCGGCTCTCCACCGCGAGGCCGACGAACGCGTCGTTATACAGATTGCCCGTCGCGTACACCTTCTCTCCCGAGCCCACGTACAGGTCGCGCGAAGCATCCCATTCGAGCCGGCTCAACACTTGAGTCGGGCGCGCGCCGGCCGCCTTCACATCGCTTTCGGTAAAGCTCAGACCGACGGTCTTTTTCTGCGCGCTCAATGCGAGGACGTGTGCATGGAACGGATGATCCCGCTTTCTGAGCGCCGTTTCCACTTGCCACAGATGATTGCGGAATGCATGCGCGATGTTCGAATCCGCGGCGGCGACGTCGCGCGCAACGACCAACAATTCGCTGAGCGACACGCCATGCCCTCCTCTATCGGACGGCAGACGCAACGCGCCGAAGCCGATCGCTTTGAGTCTCGCGATCTCGTCGTACGGCAGACGATGTTCCCGTTCGCGCGCCGCGGCAGTCGCGGCGATGTCGGCAATAATCTCCGCGAAGCCGAGCTTCACGCTCAGCGGCGAAATCCACTGCGTGGGCCTCGCTTCGTTGATGCTGCTGGTGTCAGTCATGCGCTCGCCCGTGTTCAAACTCTGATGCTGTAGTCCGCGACCTTGATGCGCGAGTTGATGATCTTGCGCTCCGCGAGCCAGTCGGCGGCGCGCTGAAACTGCGCGATGAAGGCGGCGTCGTCTGCTTCGTGGAACTGGTTCACGCGCTTGAGGCCGGCGAGATAGTCGCGCACCTGATCCGGATACTTGCCCTCGCGCTGCACGAGCTGCTCCGCTTCGACGGAGTGCGACGACTGCCATGTCCCTTCAACGTAATACGCATCGATGACCGCGCGGATCAGTTCGGAGTTCTCTTCGGTGAACTTGCGGCGCGTGACCAGCGAGCTATAGTCGATCAGGAAATCCAGGTCGCGGCCTTCGTTGAATATATCCTTCGCGTCGTTCGAGAAGCGCGCGATGTCCACGCCCGGCGACCACATCGACCAGGCGTCGACCCGGCCTTGCGCGAACGCCGGTGCGGCGTCGGGCGGATTCAGATAGACGAACTGCACCTTGTCCCGGTCGATGCGATGTTTCTCCAGCGCGGCGATAAGCAGAAATTCGCCGAGTCCGGAGCGGTTGACGGCGACCTTTCGGCCCGCGAGATCCGCAATCGAGTTGATGCCGCTCGACTTCTTCGCGATGATGGAAGTGGAGCGCGGCGAATAGATATCGAACGCATTGAAGACGATCGGGGAGCCGGCCAGCATTGCGGCGAGCGCGGGCGTCGTCGATCCCCAGAAACCGAAGTCCGCGCTGCCGCCGACCACGGCCTGAATCGACGGCGCGTGGTTCGGGAACGGCCCGATCCATTCGACCTTGATGCCTTTGGCCGCGAGCGTCTTTTCGAACACGCCGCGCTGTTTGGCGATGTCGGGCAGGCTGCCGTAGCCCCAGCCGATTCGTACGGTGTCCGTATTACGTGTGAGCTTGCGCGGTTCGGCTGCCTGCGCCGGAACGAGGCCGCCCACGGCGGCGCCGGCCAGCAGGCCGCCAGCCGCGCGCAGCAACTGGCGGCGGCTCAGCAATGAATCATTCATCCTTTGAGATCCTTCGGTTGACGGGAAACGGGTCAATGAGACTGAACGCCCAGCTCTTCGAGCAGAATGGACCGCAGCGTGCCGGCGTGGTCTTTGGGGCGGAACGAGGCCGCGATGCGGCCTGCGCGCATGACGATGATCCTGTCTGCAAGGGTCAGCGCTTCGTCGACATCGTGAGTGACGATCAGCACGCCTGGCTGGTGGAGCGCGACAAGCTCTTTGACGAGTCCGTGCATCTTGATGCGGGTCAGCGCGTCGAGCGCCGCGAACGGTTCATCGAGCAGCAGCAGCGCGGGATCGGGAACAAGCGCGCGTGCCAGCGCCACGCGCTGAGCCTGGCCGCCCGAGAGGTTGCGCGGCCAGTCGTCCTCACGGCCGGCGAGCCCGACTTCGGCGAGCGCGCGCGCGGCGCCGTCGCGGCCAATCGTCCTTTCGTGACCGAGCGCGACGTTCTCCCACAGCGGCGCCCACGGCAAAAGGCGAGGTTCCTGGAACACGACGGACGGACGTTCCGGCGCGCGAATCGTCCCCGCGTCCGGCTGATCGAGTCCGGCCAACGCGCGCAGCAGCGTCGTCTTGCCGCAACCGCTCTCACCCAGCAGCGCGACGAATTCGCCCTTCTGGATGTCGAGGTCGAGCGAGTCGATCACGACGCGGCTGCCATAGCGCCGCTTTAGTCCACGGACGGAAACGGCCAATGCTTGAGTACCGATGCGTTCGCGTTCGTGTGAAGGCGCTGCCGCAGCGCGATCGCGAGATGGAGCGGTAGGCTGACTCACTTGCGCGCTCCTTTCGTGTAATTCGCGTGCCACGAGAGGAAGCGGCCTTCGAGCAGACGCACCAGCGCATCCGCGACGACGCCGATGATCGCGTAAATGATCATCGTGAGGATGATGACGTTCGTATTGAGGAATTCGCGGGCATCCATCGCGAGGAAGCCAATGCCCTTCGTCGTTGCGAGCGTTTCGGCGATGACCAGCGCGAGCCACGCATGCGCGAGCGCGTAGCGCACGCCCGTGAGAATGGACGGCATCGCGCCCGGAAGAATGATCCGCCGCACGATCGCGGCCCGCTCGAGTCCGACCACGCGGCCAAGCTCCATGAGCTTCGGATCGATCTGGCGAATGCCGAGCATCGTGTTGATGTAAATCGGAAAGAGCACCGCGAGCGCCACCAGGAAAATCTTCGCGACTTCGCCGACGCCGAACCACACGATCACGAGCGGCAGCATGGCGAGGAACGGAACTGCACGCACCATCTGAACGGAGCGGTCGAGAAGCGCCTGCGCGAGCGGCGAAAAGCCGACGATGACGCCAAGCGCGAGGCCGAGCGTTCCGCCGATCACGAACCCGCCCGCGGCGCGCAGCAGCGACACACCGAGATGAACGAAAAGATCGCCGTTACGTGCCAGGTTGAGGGCGGTTTCAAGCACGCTGCTCGGCGCAGGCAGCACTTGCGGCGCAATGAATCCGACGCGCGCCGCGGTTTCCCACAGCAGCACGACGACCGCGGGAATTATCCACGAGAGCCAGATGTACAGCGTCGCTTGAGAAACGCCTACGCGGGACGGTTGCGCGGCGACATAGCTGTTGCGGATGGAAGTCAGGTCGGCCATGCGGCGGGAGACGTCATGAGTCATCGGGAAGGAGTGTGGAGATACATCCCGCAGCCTAAGTAAAAACTTTGCTGTTCTCCAACGAATCAATCCTTCTAACGATATGCGCTGCGTATGCAATGTGCACCGGCATGTCGTTATAACGACGAATTCCGTCCGTATTGCGTCACCCTCCCATGCGATGTTGTGTACTTTGAAAACATAACGACGTGCTTAGCACTGCGCCGTCATAGCAAAGCATCGAATATTGTTAGTCGTTTTCTCCTCTCAGAAGCCGGCGGGCTACAGACGCCTGCGTAACCATCTCGCCACGCTGAGACCGCCCAGCATCATCCCAGCCGTAAGCGGCGGCGCTGCGCGAACCACGCTTGCCTCAGGCCATTCGGAAATCATCGGCTCGCCATCACGCGCTACCAGTCTCGAGATCCACTTGCGCGCGCTGAGCGGCAACGGAGGCGCGACTTGCCCAAACACGTTATGCAACTGATCGCTCGAATGCGGAAACGAGCCTAGCGCGATGGCCTCTTTACGTGACGGCGAACCTATCACCTGGCTCGTCACGACGGCCGCCCCGCGCGCCAAGCCGTCCATACAATCCAGTATGTCGATTTCAGCCGCCGTCAGCACAGCCAGCACATCGTCGACATAAGCGTTGATGACATCCTGTTGGATTTTCAGGCCCCATTCCAGCGCCTGCGGATTGTCGCGAGTGAGAAGCTTCGGAAAAACAGAGCCGTCGTCTGCCCGCGTGTATCCGGTCGTCGTGCCATGATCCGCCGCGCACAAGGCTTCGAAAATGGGCGCGCGAATCAGCGGCCTGATAGGCTCTCCCACGGACTCGCTGAGATAGTCATCGAGGCTGCCGCAGTTTTCCGGACGATGATAGAGGCCAAAGTAAAAGCCCGAGAGGCGTCGGTCGAAGCCTGCTTCCCGGCTGCATGCAACCTTTGCCAGCGAGCGCTGCAAATTTGCGCGCCATCCAATATCGACGACACCGACGTTACCGTCCGCGAAGAATGCGTGCTGCTCCAGATAGTCGAGCAGTAGCCGTCGCGCAGAAGAAGCGGACGCGTTGATCAGATCGCGGAGCTGATCGTCTGTCTGGATGTACCGGATCAACTGCTCTACTTCAGCGCGACTCATCGCGGCATGCGGGGAGCGAATACCAAGACGTTCCTGCAAACCGGCGATGGCCGTGTGATTGATATCCAGATCGAATTTCCTGAACACGTCCGCGAGCGAATTGCCTGCCTTGAAACCGAAATGACTCAGGTCGCCTTCCGATATGTCCAGAACAGCAGGCAAGTGAAGCGATTGCCGCGACACGTGCAGATACCGCAAATCGATCGGCAAGTCGTATGCGCTTACTATCTTTTTCGCAATCGATAAAAGTATCTGGCCGTCACGCGCGAGGAAGAACAATCGATCGACTTTCCTGCGTCTCGCCTCTGTGAGAATCCACACGACAAACGCGAGCAGCAACGGACCCACGAAGCCAGCCGATACCTCTGCGAGCGTCTCGTCGTGGTCGCTGACGGGCTTGACGCGCAGCCGCGCCGTGCGCGCGCTTCCCGACAGAGCAGACCCAAGCAGCGGCGGCTCGATCGCGGCCTTGTCGAGTTCGCGCTCGAGCCGTCCGGGCGCCGTCTTGAAGAACGGCGCGGCACGACCGCCTACGCGCCATACCTGGAATACATCGGAGAATACGTTGTCTCCGACGTGCAGGTGTTTGACTCCACTGCCTTTCGCATCCGAAAAGAGAGTCCCACTCCTCTTGGTACGACGGTTCTCGCATGAAATGAACAACTGCCCCGGCTGCACGCGCACGCCGCAACCGCTGAGCATGGTTTCCAGGTCCGATCGCGAAAAGTAGATATCCGAAATAATTGCCGTCCTTCCCAATGCCGACAAGCGATTGAATATCTCGACCATGCCGGTTATGGGACGTAACAAGCGCTTTTCGAGCGCGACTTCGATGCCCTGCGCCGCGGACAGGAATTCGCGTGGCAAATCCACCGACTCTGCGATCTCCGCATAAATGTTGTCGAGCGTCACTTCACGCTCGACACGGGCCTTGCGTGCCCTCCACTCCGCCGATTGCCTGATCGCCATCCATTCGCCCGGCTCGACGACAGAACCAAATTCGCGTTGCAGCCGATATCCCGCCACGAGGAACAGATCGGAGGGCCGCCGCAAGGGCCTTGTTATTAAAGTGTCGAACGCATCGAAAGAGACGAGGCCATCGCCGGTCCAGATTCGCTGTGCATCCAGGTCGTGTAGTGGATTCATCCCCGCAAAAAGTTGCTGGATGCCAGCTGATACAAATCGTTGGTTGATGACGCGTTCGAGAAGGAGGTTCGTCGCATTCATCGGTGCCTTCCGCCTTAAAAGAGAGGGACTACTTTCGACCGCGCCGAGCTTGTCTGCTCGCTCGCCCGGCATGGGTCTTCCGCACGCCGGTTCAACACTAACGATCTAAAAAACGCGCGCCGTCAGCCATGACTCATCAACCATGACTCATCGTCAACGCAAGCGGTTAAAGCTACCCGGTCGCAGATCACGACGATCTCCGCGCCATATGACGGCTCGATCACCAGCAGATTCCAATCCCCACTGGCGATGCTCGTCTCGTACCTCGTCATGGAGGGCGAACCAAGGCGGACCTCGGTGCCATCGAGTGAATTGGCCCAGTTGACTTTCGCCGCCAGTTCACCCTCCGCGAATCGATGCCACGAAGATAGCAATACCCTCGACACCACGTTGTGACGAATGATGTCTGCCGCCCTCAGCGCATGTATTCCTTCGCAGGTTATTGCTCGCACGTTGTCGCCCCTCAGCGCGAACGTCGTGCGTAATTCGGACCTGGCGCGATCATGTGTCACGGACAGTAGCTCCGCGTCATGAAAGCTGCGCGCCACGTCTTTCGTCAGTAATTCGTCTTTCATAGCGATCCTCAAAGCCTTGAGGTGTTCACGGTATAAAGCACGACCGGGTTCTGTGACGCACCTCGCTCCTATAAGTGCGTCGCTCGTGCTTCGCTAACAACGCGAACTCCTTTTTTAGCGGTGTGATTGCGAGCTAACGGGTTGCAAATATAACGGACTGCGTAATCAGCAATAGGTGAATATGGAACGAGACAAAGACTGGAAAGCGCGAGCGTCCCGAGCTTTTTCTTCAGGCTCCAGAATGGATTTGCCACGATCGCATGGAGATAAGCATGCGAATGTTTTAACATCCAGCGCCAGCGGGCCGTCAGCGGCGCGTTGTAGACGCTCGCGCAGAAATACGCCCTTTCAAGCGCGAAATCGTGAAAGTCCCGTGGCAACTGCATGCCCAGGCGGCGCGATGCTATTTCGCGCAGAGTCGCCCACCGCGACGTGAATGCTTTAGGCGCCCTGTCGGTCTGCTCCGAATTAGCAAACGTAGCGCCTCGCGCTCCGCAATACACGCGGTAACCGCCGAGCGACTTTGGAATGCTCAATACTGTTCCAACGAGAGCCGCCCCGTAAATCGCGTAGAAATCCGCGCCATACCGGCTCTTGGCCGTCTCTGGTACGGGGAAGATTTTTCGCAGCGCACTGACGCTATACGCGTTGCCGGATGCAGGCGGTGACGGGTACAGCCATCCGTCGAGCAGAGGTTTCAAACAGTCGCCGTCGGCTAACGAGTGAGGTACATAAACTCCCGTACATTTGCTGGTGCAATCGATCACATCCAGCCGGAACTGCACCTTTGCCACGTTTTCTCTCTGGAAGCTCTGCATCACTTCGGTCACTGCACCGGGATAGAGTACGTCGTCCGAATCGAGAAACAGAACATAGCCCGTCTTGAGCCGCTGAAGCGCCAGATTGTAGGCGGAGACCTGGCCGCCGTTGTCCTTGAAAATGGTCGTTATGCGAGTAGCGTAGGCTTGCATGATGGCGCGCGATCCATCCGTCGATCCGTCGTCGATGACGATGACGCGTGTATTCATGTAGTCCTGCGCGAGCGCGGAATCTATTGCCTGTGCCAGATACTCTTCATAGTTGTAGTTGCAGATCACAACGTTCATTTCTTTCATGGTGACTTCCCGGCAAGAGCTCAAGGCGATCTGACCGACCGGATACGTTCAAACGAATCGGCGCCGGATGAGCGATCTTGCAATGTTCATGGGGGCGAGCAACGTGACGATGCTCCATCCCGCAATCAGGCAACGAAACGCGGCTCGCTCGAAGTTCGGGCGAAAGGGAATGGACAATGCGTCGCGCAGGGCGCGCAATCGGCTGTCGCCGGGCAGCGGATGCTTTTCCGGCGTCAGCCGCAAAGAAGCAACTCGCAATTGAAGCAAATGCGGTGCGCAGAACAGGGTGCTAATCGGCGGTGGCGGCCTGCCGGTCATGGCGCAGGCTTTGCACGCGGCATGGTGTCGCTTGAGCGCCCGCGCAATCTCGCGGCCGAAGTTATTCGTGTTCGCGCTCATCGCGCTATCGTTCTCGCCATGCATGCGATAGAGCACCAAAGGCGCGGGAATCGTCTCGACGTCGCCCATATAGGGAGCCATCGCGATGCATGTCGAATCCGTGAACGAATCGCAACTCGCGTCCAGTGGAAAGATCTTTCTGAGGAAGCTGCGCGCCCACGCATTTCCCGAACCGGGCGGCGTGGGATACTCCGACGTCCTGTATGCCCACTGACGGATCGCCTCCGGCGAGAGTCCCGGCGGGACCTTCGGAATCACATTTCGAATCTTTGGAATGGCGTTGTCATTGTGTATGGGACGCCCGTGTGCGTCGACTCGCTCCATCAATACCTGCACTTTGGTGAGGCCGGTGCGCCACACCGAAGCGATCGAGCGCAGTGCGCCTGGCACCAGAACGTCGTCCGCATCGAGGAAGATAACGACGTCGCCCGAACTCTTCGCGAAGCCCATGTTGTTCGCTTCACGCTGACCACCGTTCTCCTTGAAGATGGCCGTAATCGCTTCGCCAAACGAGCCAATGACTTCGGCGGAGTTATCGGTCGAGCCGTCGTCGACGACGATGACTTCCACGTGCGGCCAATCCTGCGTCAGCGCGCTTTCCACCGCTTGCCGGAGAAAGCGACCGTAGTTGTAGTTGGCGATCACGACCGAGAAGAACAGCTCGGAATGGTTCGCTGGACATTCGCTGTATCGAACTCTCATCGACTACCTCCAGCCCGCCTGGATGAATACATCCTGAACACATCCGTTTTGCGAAGCCGCTCACGGGTACGCTTTTTCGTTGAATCAGCCGCCGGCCCGGACGGTAGGTCGCGTTACTTCGCCCGAACCGGATTCGCGCACCTTGCCGTCGCGCAGCGACAGAGTGCCTGGCGATATTCAAGTTATGCGTTCATATAATCAGTGCAGTCGGCGCGGCCTAAAGTCGAGTAGTAATGTCGCGAATCGCTGAATCGTCGATAATATCGTCGTACGAAATAATCGTATTTAGTCGTCCGTAGATGCGCTTATTCGCACTGCGCTACTTTTCGTACAATCGCTTCGCAGAATGGGAACAGGTTATGCAGACTGCTCTATCTGCACTACGCGAAAGGCGGCGGCTGTTTCGTCGATTGCAGGATTCACGCTGTAAAAAGCCGCGGTGATTGAATACGTGCCGTTGCCGCCGTAATCGGCCGGTCGTTTACGAATCGAGCGATACGCGTTCCGCGTACATTGGGACGGCGCGGCTAAATTCGCGCTTCGAGAATAGCGGCTAGAAACGTTACGGCTGCGCCACCTTTCGGACCGCACTGGTCGCTGCATTCAGCAAGCGGCCATCGTCGTGCCTCAATGTCTGCTTCTTGATTACGCGTCCCGTCTTGCGGTCCACCAGTACCGAGTGCTTCTCGCCCGGGGCAAACAGATTGGCCTCGCCCCATTGACGCAACATCACAATGACAGGGAAAAGCGCTTCGCCCTTCTTTGTCAGGACGTATTCCTGGTGTCCGGAACCATCCGACGCCGGCACAACCTCGAACACCCCGCCTTCAACGAGCATCTTGAGGCGGTCGGCCAGAATATTGCGGGCGATGCCCAGGCTGGAAACGAACTCACCGAACCGGCTCACGCCGTCGAAGGCGTCTCTAACTATCAGCAGTGCCCACCTGTCTCCCACGATGTCAATCGCCCGGCCAACCGGGCACGATAAATCAACAAGACTTCTCTGTCTGGCCATCTGGCGCTCCTCGATCTCAATGCGAACGTCCGAGCCCGACCGACATTACCGACGGTCGCACGTAAGCTCAATCGTAAGTTGCATTTTAAAACAACTGTCCCTACACTCTTCGTAGTTGCAATTTGAAACTACACAAACCGACTTTTCCATGAGCACGTCCTGTACCCCCGAAGTGCAGCATGATCCGCCCACTGACTCGATAGAGCGCAAAGAAATGCCCACGGGCCTCGTCGCCCTGATGTCGGTGTGTTGTGCGGTGAGCGTTGCCAACGTCTACTACGCCCAGCCGTTGCTCGACGCCATCTCCCACGACTTCCATATTTCTCATTCCGATGTGGGTGGCGTCATAACAGCGACCCAGGTGGGCTGCGCGCTTTCGCTGATGTTTGTCGTGCCGCTCGGCGACCTGATCAACCGCAAGCGGCTTATCGTCTGCCAGCTGGTTTTGCTCGCCATCGCGTGCGTAGCCGTGGCTCTATCAGGATCGCAGCATGCCTTGCTCGCTGGAATGATTGGCGTCGGATTGCTCGGCACGGCAATGACGCAGGTTCTGATCGCATGCGCAGCCGCACTTGCCAACGAAAGCGAGCGCGGCAGAGTAGTCGGCACGGCACAGGGCGGTGTTGTCGTTGGCTTGCTGATGGCTCGATCGCTCGCTGGCGTCGTGGCAGATGTGGCTGGCTGGCGAGCCGTCTACCTCGTGTCTGCAATTTTCGCTGTCGGCATGCTGATTGTGCTTCTTCTCTTTCTACCGACTCTGCGGCCGTCCCGAGTGCAATTGAGCTACGCCGGCCTGCTGCGCTCGATGATCGAACTCCTGCTGCGTGAGCGCGTACTGCAGGTACGAGGTTTCCTCGGTCTTCTCATGTTCGCAGCATTCAGCATTTTCTGGAGTGCACTTGTTCTACCGCTAAGTGCGCCGCCTCATGCAATGTCACATACGGGCATCGGTGCATTGGGTCTGGTAGGGGCACTCGGCGCGATGGCAGCTGCACGTGCTGGCAGCTTGACCGACCGGGGCCACGGTCAGACCACAACGTGCGTCGCGCTGGTTCTTCTCTGCGCGTCATGGCTACCGATCTCGCTTATCGATAAGTCAGTGATCCTATTGATTGTTGGCATCATACTTCTTGACATAGGCGGGCAAGCGATACACGTCGTCAACCAGAGCATGATATTCAGCACGCGTCCCGAGGCGCATGCCCGCCTGGTCGGCTGCTACATGCTTTTTTATTCCGCTGGAAGCGGCTTGGGCGCGATATCGTCGACGGTGATTTATTCGCGTGCAGGGTGGCCAGGCGTTTGCGCACTAGGTTTCGTCGTCAGCATGACTGCACTCGCATTCTGGGCAGCGACGGTCCGGCATGCCGGGAGATAAATGCCGCTTGCCGGAACGTCTGTGCCCGTTCCTGTCGAAGCCGGACTGTCGCGGCCTTCGCGACTCGTCGCGAAGGCTCCTGCCCGGCGAAGTACTCGTCAGCCGTGTGGCGGAACCGCCTCGGGATCCATCCACATCACTTCCCAGATATGACCGTCCGGGTCCTCGAAACTGCGACCATACATGAAGCCGAAATCCTGCACAGGCGTAGGGTCTGCCTTGCCGCCGGCATTACTCGCCTTTTCGACAAGGCTGGATACCTGCTCGCGATCATCCGCCGACAGACAGAGCAGCACCTGCGCGTCGGTGTGCGCATCGACGATCCGCTTGCTGGTGAACTGGCGCCACTTGTCGTGTGTGAGAAGCATCGCGAAAATGGTATCGGAGAGCACCATGCACGCGGCGGCATCGTCACTGAATGCGGGATTATTGACCGCGCCAACTGCCGCGTAGAAGGCTTTCGACCGCTCCAGGTCTGTCACTGGCAGGTTAACGAAGATCATCTTGGTCATCATTTTTCCTTTGAGATCTAGCCGCGGCAGGATTGCCGCCACCACACATACCGACGAATGACGTGGAGAAGAACCGACGAAAGCCTCGAAGAATTTTTGAACGCGCAACGCGCGCTCAAAAATAACATGTCCGCTTTCGACGATCTCGCGGGTTAGGCCGACGTTGGTTCGACCTCTTACCCCGGCAATAAGCCGACTGCCCTGTAAGTGCCGATCAAGGTGTCGAACAAGGCAATGTCCGCCCGCCCGCGCGCCATCAACTGAGCGCCCGCGACTGCGGCGTAAATCGCGCACGCGCGTTCGCGGCTCGCCTCGCCGGTGACGACGCCAGACGCCTCCAGCGACCGACGGAGCCAGGCCACGTTGACGTCAGCGAAGGCCTGCACTTCCTTTTTGACCGCTTCAGGCAGATCGTCGTATTCCGCGGCCATAAAGCTGCTCAGGCACATGCGGTTGTCGCACTCCAAAGACCGGCGAAACGTCTCCGGGTATCGACGCAAACTGACGAGCGGATCGCCTGATGCCGCCGAGAGTTCTTCCAGCGCAGCGGCCGCGTCCTCGTAGTAGCGTCGCGCGACTGCCGCCGCGAGGTCCGCCTTGCTCGCGAAGTGATGGTAAATGCTGGCAGCTTTAATGCCGACATCCTGCGCCAGGTCCCGAATATTGAGCCCGGTATAGCCGTGCGCCTGCGCCATTCTTGTCGCAGCAGCAAGGATGCGGTCCCCTGAGCTGGTGACGGCTGCAATGGTCACGACGGTCTCCTCAAAAAGTTGTTGACCTGACGCATTGTACCGCCTAAAGTTGCCCCTAACAAACGTTAGGTAGACAACCCGAATGTCGCATCGCAAGAGCGGCATTTTTTTGATAATAGTTTCCTAACTACTGTTAGGTAGTTTTATCCGTTTTGACTCGATCCGTCCCACAACCGCCAAGGAAAAACCATGATCTCCGAACTCCTTTACCTCGATGCCACCCGACTGGCCGAACTGATCCGCACACGCGAAGTCTCGCCCGTCGAGGTCGTGAAGGCACACCTTGACCGCATCGACGCGGTCGATCCGAAAGTCAATGCGATCGTGACGGTCGCGGACGATGCGCTGGAAGCCGCCAGGGCCGCCGAAACGGCAGTGCTGTCGGGCAAGGCGTTGGGGCCGCTGCACGGAGTGCCCTTCACCGCAAAAGATTCGATCGACACGGCGGGCGTGGCTACGCAACGTGGCTCGCCCATCTTTAAAGGACGCGTTCCTGACGCCGACGCAACTAGCGTGGCCCGGCTGAAAAATGCAGGCGGCATCCTTCTCGCAAAAACGAACTTGCCCGAATTCTCGTATTGGATCGAAAGCGACAATCTGCTCAGTGGCCGATCGAATAATCCGTGGGATCTGGAGCGCACTCCGGGCGGCTCCAGCGGCGGCGAATCGGCGGCCATCGCAGCGGGTATGTCGCCGCTGGGGCTCGGCACCGATCTGGCGATCTCTGTGCGCGGACCCGCTGCGCAGACAGGCATCGTGTCGCTAAAGGCGACTCACGGACGCGTGCCCATGACAGGGATCTGGCCGCGCGCCCCACGCCGCTTCTGGCACGTGGGTCCGATGGCTCGCAGCATCCGCGACCTGGCGCTCGCGTTCTCGCAGCTGTCCGGTCCCGATGGGCACGACGCTTTTGCAAGCAGTACCGTCCCGTTCGATGCCGGCGTGGGCCGCTCACCAGACCGTCCGCTGCGAGTGGGCTGGATGGTTGAACCGGGCTTCGGGCCCGTCGATCCGCAAGTCGCGGCAACGGTGCAGGCGGCGGCGGAAGCGCTCAAAAGTTTGGGGCTAGTGGTGGAGCCTGTACGCATTCCTGCCCTCGAGCGTGACTTCGCTCTCGACGTCTTCAACCGCCTGCACGTCATGGAAATGAAGCCGGCCTTTGCGGAAGTGACAGCAGGTCGCGCTGAGGACGAACTCTACAAGATGGCCAAAACGATGCTGGCGCTGCCCGACACTTCGATGAGGGACTACATCGACGCTGAACAGGCGGCCGAGCGTCTGCGAGACGGATACGCCGAATACTTCCGGAATTACGACGCGCTGATTACGCATGTGCTTCCGATCCCGGCTCACAAGCACGGCGTGGACACGCTCTCGATCAATGGCCACGCGGTGGATGCCACCTATCTGCAGGGCGCAACTGTGCCGTTGAACGTCACGGGCTTGCCTGGCATCTCGATGCGATTCGGCACGAGCAAGGAGGGCCTGCCGATCAACGTACAGATTGTCGGGAGTTGGCAGGCTGAGTCAACCATTCTTCACGTTGCGTCACTACTCGAATCGGTCAGCCCGGTGCGCGATCTACATCCGCATATTTGAGCCTTCAGCCCTGCGCAAACCGGCCATCGCCGCCCTGGATCAAGCGACCGGAGCGGCAAAAGTTTAGACTTCGCATCTGGCCGCAAACATGTACGACGCGCTCGACGGCCCGCAGCAAATCGAGAAATCGGCCTCGGCGATTTGCCTGCCTGCAGCGCGTTCGCCGATGTGCTAAAACCTGCGTGGTCGCTCAACGAACTACTGCTCAAACTGCCGGCGCGGCATGCGGCCAAACCCGCATTAACTACACTGACTATTGAAACGGGACGATGATGACGATGGCAGAAAATCCAACGATCGCCCTGGTTGGGCCGGGAGCAATCGGCACGACCGTAGCGGCGGCGCTTCATGAAGTCGGACGCACGCCGGCCATTTTCGGCCGCTCGGCGCACGAACATCTGGAACTGCGCTTCGACGGCGGCCGCATCGCGGTGCCGGGACCTGTGCGCACCAATCCGTCCGAAGTCGACAACACGTTCGACCTGCTTTTTGTCGCGGTGAAGTCAACGCAAATCGACGCAACAGCGCCGTGGCTCTCCGCGTTGTGCAACAAGAACACCGTGGTCTGCGTGCTGCAAAACGGCGTCGAACAGAAAGCGCTTGTCGCGCCTTACGTGCCCGGCAGCCCGGTCTTACCCTCGGTGGTTTGGTTTCCTGCTCAACGCGAACCGGACGCCTCGGTCTGGCTACGCGGCAAAGCTCGCATTACGTTGCCCGACACGCAGGAAAGCAGCCTTGTCCTTTCGGCATTGAGTGGCACACGGTGTTCGGTCGACGTAGCAGCCGATTTCACATCCGTCGCGTGGCGCAAGCTTTTGCAAAATGCTGTCGCAGGTTTAATGGTTCTGGCGGGCCGCCGTGCCGGCATGTACTCACGAGCCGATATCGCCGGCCTGGCTCTCGCCTACTTGCAGGAATGTCTCGAGGTTGCCCGTGCGGAAGGCGCGACACTCGGCGACGAAGTCCCGCAAGAAATCGTCGATGCATTTCGTGGTTATCCGGCCGACCTGGGCACTTCGATCCTCGCCGACCGGGAGGCTGGCCGCCCGCTCGAATGGGACAGCCGCAACGGCGTCGTGCAGCGACGTGCCCGGTCTCACGGTATCGCCACACCGATCAGCGATCTGGTCGTGCCGCTCCTCGCGGCCGCGAGCGACGGACCGGGCTAATACTTCCACGAAGGATGTGACGGCGCGACGCGCCCACTCTCGGACTCATCCGCCAAACAGGTTGTGCCGGATCTGCTTCAAATGTCCGGTCAGCAATTCGCACGCGAGGTCGGCGTCGCGGTCGCGCAGCGCATCGACGATCGCGCGATGCTGCGCCTCATACTCGGCGCGCCGCTCGGCCGTCAGCGACTTGCGTTTGAGCCGGCCCCACTCGCCCTGCTCGCGCACTTCGTTGGTCAGTTCGAGCACGCGCAGAAAAAAGCTGTTGTGCGTGGCCAGCGCGAATGTCTTATGCAATTCGCCGTCCCACTTCTCGAACTCTTCGATGCTTTGCGCGGCTTCGGAACGCTCGATGCATTCGACCATCCGCGCGAAATCGGCCGCGGTCGCATAACGCACGATCAAGCCGGGCATCAGCGGTTCGATCAGCAAACGCGCTTCCATCAGCTCGGCGGGACTAGTCTGCACGACCTCTTGTGCGCCATGCATGACCTGCGCGTTCTGCGCTTCGACACGCACCGCCGCTGCGGCGACGTCCTTCTGCGGCAGCACGAAAGTGCCGCTTCCCACCACCTGCGTGATGAACCCGCGCCCCTTCAGATCGGCCAGCACGCGCCGCACCGCCCCGCGTGACGCGCCGAATTCCTCGCTCAATTCGCGCTCGGCGGGAAGCTTGACGCCCTCTCGCAAACGCCCGGTGCGGATGGCCTCTTCCAGATAGCTCGCAAGCGCACGCGCGCCCTCCGCTCTCACAGAAATCTTGCCGGTCTCAACGTCGCCCATGACTTTCTTCCTTGCCGGTGAAGCCTCTTGCATAGAACCAATTGGTACTTATTTTTGGTTAACCCTGGTTGGTTGTGGTCGCATTTGGTCCTACAGTGACACACATTCTCACCAACTGGACCTAGATTAAGGGCTCGACATGAAATTGGCAAATTTGCTGGTAAACGGCGCGAAAACCGTTGCTGTGGTAGATCCCGAACGGCAACAGTATTGGCCCGTAGCGGAATTGAGCGACGGCTTTCGCGGCGATATGATCCAATTGGTACATGATTATTCGTCGATCAGGAGCGCGCTGGTGCCGAAGCACGACGGCCATCCCTTGAGCGGCGTCACGGTTCTGGCGCCGATCGACGAGCCGCGCCGCAACATCTTCTGCGTTGGCAAGAACTATCACGACCATGCGGAAGAGTTCAGCAAATCCGGCTTCGACAAAAGCGCCCAGGCCGGCGAACACATTCCCGAAGCACCGGTCGTCTTCACCAAACCGGCGACGACGGTGATCGGCCCAGGCGACAAGATTCCGCGTCACGCCGCAGTCACGCAGCAACTCGACTACGAGGTTGAGATTGGCGTTGTGATCGGCAAAGCGGGCCGCGGTATCCGCAAGCAGGATGCACTCGCGCACGTGTTCGGCTACACGCTGATCAACGATGTGACCGCGCGCGATCTGCAGAAGCTGCATCGCCAGTGGTTCCTCGGCAAATCGCTCGACGGCTTTTGCCCGATGGGCCCGTATCTCGTCACCGCCGACGAACTCGACGCGAACGACATCGACGTGCGCTGCTGGGTCAACGGCGAGCTGCGTCAATCGTCGAACTCGCGGCATCTGATTTTCGACATCCCCACGCTGATCGAAACCATTTCGGCCGGCATCGAACTGCAACCCGGCGACGTGATTGCAACCGGCACGCCGGCGGGCGTCGGCATCGGTTTCAATCCGCCGCGCTTCCTGCAATCCGGCGACGTCGTGCGGATGGAAATTCCGCGCGTCGGCGTCCTTGAAAACGAGGTGGCATAAATGGCAACAACTCTGGTCCAGGGTCTTTACATCGAGACGCAAGGCGACGGCGCGCCCGTCGTGTGCATTCACGGTCTCGGCGGCTCGTCGAATAACTGGACGCCGGTGCTCGGCGCATTCGAAGGCAAGCGGGTAATTCGCATCGACCTTCCTGGCAGCGCGCGCTCGGAACTGCCGGCGCAGAAGCTGTCGATCGACGGCTACGTGGACGTGATCGCCGCCGCGCTGCGCGAGATGAAGATCGAACAGGCGGACGTGGTCGCACATTCAATGGGCACCATCGTCGCGCAGCATCTTGCGATCCGACATCCGCAATTGGTGAAAAGCCTCGCGCTGTTCGGGCCGCTGCTCGCGCCGCCCGATGCCGGCCGCGAGGGCATGCGTCAGCGCGCGGCGCTCGCACGCGACAAGGGCGTCGCGGGCTTGCAGGAAATCGCCGATGCGATCGTCAAAGGCGCGACGAGCGACGAGACCAAGGCTCAGCGCCCCGTCACCCTCGCGCTGGTGCGCGAGAGCGTGATGCGCCAGTCGCCGGAAGGCTACGCGCAAAGCTGCGAAGCGTTGGCTGGCGCACAGGCCGCGCCAGTCGAACAGATCAAGGTGCCCACATTGCTCGTCACCGGCGATCAGGACGGCGTGGGCAAGCCCGAAGCCGTGCAGGCGATGGGCGAGCGCATCGCGGGCGCGAAGGTAGTCGTGCTGAGCGGATGCGGACACTGGACGACGTTCGAAAAGCCCGCGGAATCGCAGGCTCAATTGCAGGCGTTCTACAGCGCCGCCCGCTGATAAAGAAGTGACCGACAAGGCCCAAGCGGGTGATACGTCTTTAGCGAAACATAACCCTTAGGGCGAGATGCGCGCCAGTCGCAGTCCGCCCGCCTGGAGGAGACACATGAGCTCGATCGTATTCACGAATGTAACGGTTTTCGATGGCAGCGGCGCGCAACCCTTCAAAGGCGAAGTGCTCGTCGAAGGTCAACGCATCGCCAAGGTAGGACGCGAAGGCGAGCCGGTCAGCGCGCCGCACGCGCAACGCATCGACGGCAACGGCGCGTTCCTGATGCCCGGCATGACAGAGGCGCACACGCATTTCTCATGGAACGATCAGCCTTCGCTGTCGGCGATCCAGTTCATGCCGCCGGAAGAACACATGCTGTGGTGCGTGCGCGTCGCCAAACGCTATCTGGAGATGGGCTGGACTTCGGCGCTCGGCGCGGCGGCCGCGAAGCCGCGGCTCGACGTCGTGCTGCGCAACGCGGTGAACGCAGGCGAATTCCCCGGCCCGCGTTATCTGGCCGGCAGCCAGGAGATCACGATACTCGGCGGCCTCGCCGACAACACCCTGCCGCACATGCCGTTCAAGGAACTGAACTTCGGCGCGGTGGTAAGCGGTCCCGAAGAGATGCGCGCCACCACGCGCATGTTCGTCAAGTACGGCGTCGATCATCTGAAGATCAATCTGTCCGGCGAGTACATTGCCGGGATTTCGGCGGAATCGTCGCCATTCTCCGAAGAAGAAATCGCCATGCTCGCCGCCGAGGCCAAACGCGCAGGCAAGCGCGTCGCCGCGCATGCGCGTTCGAGCGAATCGGTCAAGCAATGCGTGCGTCACGGACTGGAACTGATCTTCCACGCAAGCTTCGCGGACGACGAAGCGCTCGACATGCTCGAAGCGAACAAGGACAAGCACTTCGTCGCGCCGGGAATCGGCTGGCTGATCAGCACGCTGTATCACGCGGAACCGTGGGGCATCAGCGAAGCCGCCGCCACGCAAATGGGCTATAAGCGCGAGCTCGAAACCGCGGCGATCACGCTGCAGAAGATGCACAAGCGCGGCATCCGCATCCTGCCCGGCGGCGACTACGGCTTCGCATGGATGCCGCACGGCACGAATGCGCGGGACCTCGAATACTTCGTGAAGTACATCGGCATGACGCCGATGGAAGTGCTGTTGGCGGCCACCCGATATGGCGGCGAACTGATGATGCGGCCGCACGAACTCGGCCAGATTCGCGAGGGATATCTGGCTGACATCCTGCTCGTCAATGGCGATCCGCTGAAGGACCTGGCCGTGCTGCAGGACCCGCAAAAAATCACGCTCGTCATGAAGGACGGCGAGATCTTCAAGACCTCGCACGACGTCGTGCCGCCGCACGGCGAACTGCATGCGGGCGCGCCGTTGCCGGCCGATGCCGGCGTCGCGCAGACGACTCACGCGCCGGTTCACTGAGCGGCGCGGACTTCGGCGCGGCTGCGGGCACATAAAAACAGCAACCCCTGTTCACGGGACGGGAGACAGCATGAAATCGCTTGCTCTGCTCGCCGCTTGCGCGGCGAGCTTCGTGTGCGCGTCGGCCTGGGCCGCCGCGCCGGATATCGGTTTATCGAACGGTTATTTCGGAACCGAATGGCGCAATCAGATGGTCGACGGCGCGAAGGAACAGTTTCAGACTTACAAGTCCAAGGGCCTCGCGGGCAATCTCGTGATCCAGCAATCGGGGACGAACACGGGCCAGCAGATCCAGGACATGCGCAACATGATCCGCCAGAAAACCGGCGCGATCATGGTCGACGCGAATTCGGCCACCGCGCTAAACGGCGTGATTTCCGAAGCGCAGCGCAGCAAGATTCCTGTCGTTTCGTTCGATCAGGCCGTGTCGAACAAATACGCGGTGAACGTCACCGTCGATCACTACAAGTGGGGGCAGCGCTACGCCGAGTGGATCGTGCAGCAATTGAACGGCAAAGGTAACGTCGTGGTCCTCGACGGCATCCCCGGTCATCCGGCAGCCGAAGCGCGCAAGAAAGCGGCGCTCGACACCTTCGCGAAGTATCCCGGCATCAAGGTCGTGTGGTCCGGTTACGGCGAGTGGGACGAAGCGAAGGCGCAGGCGGTGATGGCAACGGTGATCGCCGCGCAACCGAAAATCGACGCGGTCTTTACCGAAGACGCGATGGCGCTCGGCGTGCTGCGTGCGTTCGAGAACGCGAACCGGCGCGTCGCGGTGATGACCGGCGAAGCGCAGAAGGGCTTCCTCCAGGAATGGAAGAAGCAGCGCGACGCGGGCAATCCGATGAAGGTGTTCGTGCAGGTGAATCCGCCCGACATCAGCCGGACCGCGCTCGGCATCGCGGTGCGGCTCGCGCAGGGCCACAAGCTCAAGCCGCTGCCGGATAACACCTACTACTTCCCGATCACGAAGACGGTCACCGCCGACACGCTCGACGCCACGCTTGCGTCGATGAACGGCAAGCCCGATAGCTATTTTCTGGGGCAATGGCTGAGCGAGCCGGAGCTCGACGCGCTCTTCACGCCCTGACGGAACGCGCATGCCTTTACTGACTGCCACAGGAATCACGCGGCGCTATGGCGGCGTGGTCGCGCTCGATAACGTCAGCATCGAAGTGAATGCCGGTGAAGTGCTCGGTTTGCTCGGCGCGAACGGCTCCGGCAAGTCGACGCTGTCGAGCATTCTTGCCGGCGACAATCGGCCCGACGCGGGCACGCTTTCGCTCGACGCGCATCGTCTGCCACCCGGCGAGCCGCGTGCGGCTCGCGCGGCGGGCATTGCGATCGCGCATCAGCATCCGGGGCTCGCGCCCGATCTGCCGGTCTGGGAGAACGTGTTTCTCGGCGCGGAAATGTGCCGGCGTGGGCGCTTTCTCAATCGCACGGCGGCAAGGCGGCGCGCGGCGCAGTTGCTCTCGAGCCTGCGTGCCGGCTGGAACCTGGACCTTCCCGCGGGGCAACTCTCTGTCGCGGATCAGCAGCTCGTCGAAATAGCCAAGGCGCTGGCGCTCGAACCGCGCGTGCTGATCTTCGACGAACCGACGGCCGCGCTCGCCGCCGCCGAAGTCGACAGCCTGATGCGCGTGATCCGCGCACTGGCCGCGCGCGGTACAGCGATCGTGTTCATCTCGCATCGAATGGCGGAGATTCAGGCGCTGTGCGATCGCGTGATGGTGTTGTGCAACGGAAGGCATGCCGGCGAACTGCTGGTGCAAGGCAAGCTCGACGAAGCGCGCGTGCTTGCGTGGATGGGCGGCGCCGCTGACGTGGATATGCACGGTGAAAGTGCGGCCGCTCGCCGGCATTCGCAACACAGTCCGCGCATGAGTGCCGTGATTACAGCTAGCGCGCCCAACGACATCAGCCCTATCGCGTTGAGCGCGCGTGGCCTGCGCGCCGGCGCCCGCCTGCGCGGCGTGGAGTTCGAATTGCGGCAAGGCGAAATACTCGGCGTGGCCGGACTGCAAGGACACGGCCAGGAAGAATTGCTCGATGCGCTCGCCGGATATCGCAAGCTCGATGATGGCGAGATAACGCTCGACGGTGCACCGATCGCTGTCCGCTCGCCGCGTCAGATGATCGACGCGGGCGTGTGTCTGGTGCCGAACGATCGGCATCGGCAGGGACTGTGGCTCGATCATTCGGTCGAGTTCAATCTCGCGCAAGTGGCGGCCAATTTTCAGCGCGAGCCGTGGCGTTTGCGAAGTGCTTCCATTCGCCAGTTGGTCGATTTTGCCGTGAAGCGTCTGCGGATCAAGACGTCCGACGCGCGACAACCGGTGCGTGCGCTGTCGGGCGGCAATCAGCAAAAGGTCGTGATAGGCCGCTGGCTCGATCGCCGAATCAAGGTGCTGCTGCTGAGCGATCCGACCAAGGGCGTCGATGTGATCGCGCGCAAGGAGATCTACGAAGCGATCGGCGCGCTGACCGAAGCGGGCGCCGCCGCGATCGTCTACGCATCCGACACCGATGAACTGCTCGCCGTTTGCGACCGCCTGATCGTGATGTACGAAGGCCGCGTGGTCGCACAACTCGAAGGACCCGACATGAACGAAGCCCGCGTCACGAGCGCGCTGTTCGGCAGGAGCGCCGCATGAAAGCCGGCCTGACCGAACGACTTCAGCCTGCGCGCGAGCAGCCCGTCCACAGTTTGCGTCAATGCATTCACGCGATCACGTCACGCAACAGCAGCGCGTTGCCGGGCGTCGCGATGCTGCTGATCGTGCTGGCGTGCAATGCGTTTCTTCAACCTGATTTTTTCAGCGCCGATTCGCTGTCGAGCAATCTGCAAAACGCGGCGCCCGTGATTCTCGTCTGCATGGCGCAGGCGGTGATCGTGCTGCTCGGCGAGCTGGATCTTTCAGTGGGGTCCGGGATCTCGCTGATCAATTGCGTGCTCGCCGCGGTGCCGTCGCTCACCGGCTGGGGCACGGCGGCGACCTGCGTCGCGGCGCTTGTCATCGCGGTTGCGGCGGGTGTCTGCAACGGCTTGCTGGTCGGCTACCTGCGGCAAAGCGCGCTGATCGCGACGTTCGCCACCGGCGCGATCTGGTTCGGCGGCGCCCTGCTGCTGATGCCGCAGCCCGGCGGCGCAGTGCCGGAAATACTCGGCGAGTGGTTTGCGATGCGCGTCGGCGTGTTTCCGCTTGCGGCCATTCCGGTGCTCGCGGCGTGCGCGTTGTGGGCGCTGCTGCAACGTCATCGCTTCGGACGCCGATTGATCGCGACCGGCAGTTCGGCGGATGCGGTGTTCAAGTCCGGCGTCGATACGCGGCTCGTCAAGCTGCTCGGCTATGTGCTCGCGTGGCTGTTCGTGTTCGGCGCGGCGCTTTGCATCTCCGCGCAGACCTCGTCGGGCGATGCGCGCCTCGGCTTGCCGTACACGTTGAATTCGGTGGCAGCGGTCGTGATCGGCGGGATTTCGCTCGCGGGCGGACGCGGCTCGATGCTCGGCGCGATCTGCGGCGCGCTGGTGCTCGTGCTGATCGGCAACGTCGTCTACTTCGCGGGCATTCCGAGCAACTATCAGGAAGTGTTCAAGGGCGCGGTGATTCTGCTCGCGCTCGGTTGCACTTTCATCGGCGCGAGGAAACCGGCATGAGCGCGACGCTGACTTCCCGGCGCATGTTGCTGCTGGTGCTCGTCGTTCTCGTGATGGTCGGCGGACAGTGGGCGGTGCCCGGCTTTACGAACGCGGACCAGTTGGGCAACCAGTTGAAGATTGCCACTTTCCTCGGCCTCTTCGGCATCTCTCAGACGCTCGCGATGATGGCCGGCGGCCAGGGGCTCGACCTCTCGGTCGGCGCGGTCGCGACGTTGGGCGGGATCATCGGCGCGGCGGTGATCAACGTGGCGCCCGCGGGTTTGCCGGTTGGTTTGCCGCTCGCGTTGGTCGCGGCGGCGTTGTGCGGCGCCTTGGTAGGTGTGGTCAACGGTTGCGGGATCACGGTGTTCAAAGTGCCGCCGCTGGTGATGACGCTCGCAATGGCGAGTCTGGTCGACGGCGGTTTGATCGTGTGGTCGTCGCTCATGCATGTGAATACCGCGGCCAGTACGACGCTCGTTGCGCTCGCCGGACGCAGCGTGGCAGGCGTGCCGACGATCGCCGTGTTGTGGCTCGTCGCGGGAACCGCGGTCTGGTGGTTTCTGGATCGCTCGGCATGGGGCCGCCGCCTGATGGCGACCGGCGCGAATCCCACCGCCGCCCTGCTCACCGGCACTCGCGTGCGAGCGGTGCGCATCGCGGCTTATACGGCGAGCGCGATGATTGCCGCGCTGACCGGCATGCTGCTGGTGGGCTACGTCGGCCAAGCGTTTCTCGGACTCGGCAGCGGCTATGTGCTGACGAGTGTCGTGGTCGCGGTGATCGGCGGCGTGTCGCTGGGCGGCGGACGCGGCGATTACATCGCGGTGGCGATTGCCGCGCTGTTCATCACCGCGCTGACCAGTTTGCTGACCGCGCTGCAGATCGGCGAGGCCGGACGCCAGTGCATCTTCGGCGCGACGCTGATCGTGTTTCTGACGATGAACGGCTGGTCGGTCGGACGTCGGGCGTTGGCGGCTTGATGCGGGCATCGTCCTGCGGGTAATGCAGCGCTTTTCTGGAGGCGCTCTACGGCCAATACCACATCCATCACCGCGGCGTTTGGAGAAACCGGCCCACACATTTAAGGCACGTAGGGTCGCTCACAACCATTCACCGAACCAGGCTGCACCTGCGGTCGCAACCAGGACTAAAAAGCGCGCGAAAAAAAACCCGCCGGGTGGAGTGGCCGGCGAGCCCTTAGATCCAAACCTCGGTGACAAGTCCGGAGGGTTCGGAAGGATAACGAACTATGGTGACTGGATCAACCGCTTGGTCCTGCCACTACGCTCCCTTGTTATGAAACGGTCAACGAGACAGCGCGCGCTGTCCTGTCGACGACGCTTGCCGCCCCCGACGCTGCGGAAAGCCCGCGTCACGCGATCGGGCCTTGACCCCTGGGCGCAACGCTCAATCCCTTCGACTCATGCCTTCGCGAACTGCAGGCCGCCGAAATTCTGGATCGTCGGAATCTCGACCTTCGTGTACGTGTCGATCTGCGTGACCGGTGCGACGACGATAGCAGGGCTGGCGAAGCCGCCGCCATAGGCAGCATTGAAGTTGCCGAAGTTGAAGTTGCTGCCGCCGCGTACAGCGCACAGGGCCTTGGCGGACAGGTCTTCGGTATGGGCGATGTCTTTGATGGTGAGCGAGGTCATGGTAGGTCTCCTGGAGCTGTTTCTCTGTTTCGGTTTGGAAGTACGGTCGGCGTGCAGCCGGGGAGAGCGCGGCTCTCCCCGGCGCTTAACTCACGCCTTGGCAAACTGGAAGCCGCCGAAGTTCTGGATCGTCGGGATCTCGACCTTCGTGTACGTGTCGGTCTGCGTGACCGGTGCCACGACGACGCCGGGGCTGGCGAAGCCGCCGCCATAAGCAGCATTGAGGTTGCCGGCGTTGTAGTTGCTGCCGCCGCGTACAGCGGACAGAGCCTTGGCGGACAGGTCTTCGGTGTGGGCGATGTCTTTGATGGTGAGCGAGGTCATGGTAAGTCTCCTGAGATGTTTCTCTGTTTCGGGTTTGGAAGTACGGTTCGGCAAGCAAAGGGAGAGCGCCGCTCTCCCCGGCGCTTAACTCACGCCTTGGCGAACTGCAGGCCGCCGAAGTTCATGATCGTCGGGATCTCGACCTTCGTGTACGTGTCGGTCTGAGTGACCGGTGCCACGACGACGCCGGGGCTGGCGAAGCCGCCACCATAAGCAGCATTGAGGTTGCCGAGGTTGTAGTTGCTGCCGCCGCGTACAGCGGACAGAGCCTTGGCGGACAGGTCTTCGGTATGGGCGATGTCTTTGATGGTGAGCGAGGTCATGGTAAGTCTCCTGAGATGTCTCTGTTTCGGGTTTGGAAGGTACAGTCGGCGTGCCGTCAGGGAGAGCGCCGCTCTCCCCGGCGCTTAACTCACGCCTTGGCGAACTGCAGGCCGCCGAAGTTCATGATCGTCGGGATCTCGACCTTCGTCTGCGTGTCGGTCTGCGTGACCGGTGCCACGACGACGCCCGGGCTGGCGAAGCCGCCGCCATAAGCGGCATTGACGTTGCCGACGTTGTAGTTGCTGCCGCCGCGTACAGCGGACAGAGCCTTGGCGGACAGGTCTTCGGTATGGGCGATGTCTTTGATGATCAGCGAGCTCATGGTAAATCTCCTGTGAGGGTCTTCAGTCTGGAAGGAAGAGCACTATTCGTTGCGCTCACAGGGGTATTTGCACAGGGTATGCCAGGCTTAATCGCGCAAAGCGGAAATAGCCGTCCAAGCCGCTGAAAACAAAGGGGAATTAAAAATTTACCAGCGGGCTTTTCAAGCGCTTTCGGCACGCGAGGGGAAGAAAGGTGTCGTGCCGTAGCAAACAGGTTTTTGAGGACTGTCTGCGTCGCGAAAACAGCAGCGGGGTTTCGGTAATTCGCGACGCACCCGGTGGTGTGCGCATATCGTTCGTGCGACGTAACACGGCGCGCTTGCCGTCTTGCTTATTCCTTGCTCTCAGGAAACATACATCCGCCATTGCGGATCAGCGCCTTCACCTCTTCGCTCACCTGCACGGGGTTTCGATTTAATCGGGCAACGAACTCCTTGCAGCGCCGCACGTACGACTTCGAATCGTGCTTCGCGCTCCAAACGACTATGTTAAGCACGACGGGAATGAGGTCCAGGCCCTTCTCGGTCAGCGTGTAAAAGTCCTTCCGCCTGTCGTCGGCGCTGGGTGCCCTCGAGAGAATTCCTTGCTCCTCAAGAAACGCAAGGCGCGAAGCAAGGACATTGGTCGCGATTCCCTCCTCCGATCTCAGGAACTCGCCATACGTCTTCTTGCCGGCAAAGACGATGTCGCGAATGATCAGGAGCGACCACCGGTCGCCGAAAACCTCCACGCCGTAGTTCACTGCGCAATGGGACCGAATGTCTTCTTTAGATGTCGTCTTCATGGATGTCGTCTTCATCGCTCGATATTAACATCGCTTGCATAACGCAAGTAATATGCGCCGTTTACTTGTTTTTTGCAAGCAATGTGTTTAGCATGGTTATTCGGGAGTACGAGCAGCACCCAACAAACCAGGAGGCTGCATATGAGCACTATCAGCATCATCGGCACAGGCGGCATGGCCGCAGCGATCGGCGGCCTCGCCGCCAAGGCCGGACACACCGTCGAGGTGACGAGTCGCGACGCCGTCAAGGCGCGGGCGCTCGCCGGGCAGATCGGAGCCGGCGCGACGACAGGCGCGTTCGGCGCCGCCCCGGCCGGGGACATTGTCATCCTGGCGGTTCCCTACTCCGCCGTTCTCGACGTGGTGAAGCAGTACGGCGAAGGGCTGGCAGGCAAGGTTCTTGTCGACATCACGAATCCGGTCGCCTCCGACCACACGAGCTTCGTGACCCCTGGAGACAGTTTCGGCGCGAAGGAGATCACTAAGGCCGCCCCTGCCGATGCGAAAGTCGTCAAGGCGTTCAACACCCAGTTCTCCCACGTCCTCGCGGCCGGTCCCGTCCCGGGCCACGCATTGGATGTGTTCATCGCCGGAGACGACGCGCAGGCGAAGGCACGCGTGTCGGCGTTCATCGAGAGCCTCGGACTGCGTCCAATGGATACCGGGCCGTTGCCAATGGCGAGGTCACTGGAGCACGCGTGCCTGCTGTCGCTGGGCCTCCTCGCCCACTCGGTCAAGCACACGAACTTCTCAATCGGCGTCAGCCTTCCCGGCTGAATGCACCGGGACCACCGCTTCCCTCATCACCTTACTCATAAGGACCATTCACATGCAGGTTTTCGTCACTGGCGGGACTGGCCATTCCGGCCCGTACATCATCTCCGACCTCATCGCGGCAGGCCATCAGGTCACCGCCCTCGCTCGTTCAGACAAGGCGGCGGCGGCGGTGTCCGCACTTGGCGCGAAGCCGCGTCTCGGTAGCCTCGAGGATCTCGACGGCCTTAAAGAAGCGGCCGCCGCCTCCGACGGCGTCATCCATGTCGCGCACCGGCAAGACCTGATTCCGGTCGGCGGGATCAACGCGGTGGCCGATGCGGAGCTTCAGATCATGCTCGCATATGGCGAGGCGCTGGCCGGAACCGGAAAGCCGCTGGTCTCATCGGGAAGCATCGGCTCGCCCGGCTGGGACAACCTGGGCCGGCCGGCCACCGAGGAGGATCCGCCTCTTCCCGGCGGCGATCCCTACAGGAACACCTTGCGGGTCCGTAACATCGTGGAAACTACCGTAATCGGGCTCGCCGAAAAAGGCGTGCGGTCTTCGGTCGTTCGGATTCCTGAAATCATGCACAGCGCGACCGATAATGCCGGCTTCCTTCCGCTGCTGATCGGGCTGGCGAAGGAAAAGGGTGTCGTCGGTTACCCTGGAGACGGTGCGAACAGGTGGGCCGCCGTGCACACGCGCGACGTCGCCACCGTGTTCCGCCTGGCGCTTGAGAAAGGCGCCGCCGGCAGAAGCTGGCACGCGGTTGCAGAGGGGAGCATTGCGTACCGCGAGATCGCCGAGGCCATCGGCAGTCGCTTGAATCTGCCCGCCGTACCCATTCCCGCCGACGTGCTGATGCTGCCTGGGTACTTCGGATTCCTTGCAAATCTGGTCACACTGGATACACCGGCGTCGAATGCGATCACGCGCGAGACGCTCGGCTGGACACCAACGCAGCCCGGCCTGTTTGCCGATATGGACAATGGTCACTACTTCCCTGCCGGCTGAGTTGAGCGGACGGCAAGAACTCCCCCATCGCGCCGAGCCCGTCACGGAGTAGCAGGAAGGTGACGCAAGTGGCTCGGCGCACACGGAAAACATCATGGGCGAAGCCTCGTACAGATCACGGGCATACCCCAACTCAGAAGGATATTTGACATGAGCACGATTAGCATCATTGGCGCAGGAACCATGGCCACGGCCGTCGCCGGCCGTATCGCCAAGGCAGGACATACCGTCGAGGTCCTGAACCGCGACCCAGCCAAAGCGCGGGCGCTGGCCGATAAGCTCTCAGCGGGAGCGACCACGGGGACTTACGCCGCCGCGCCGACAGGCGATATCGTCATCCTCGCCGTGCCGTACGGCAGTGCGGCGGCGGTCGTCGCCGATTACGGAAACGCGCTCGAAGGCAAGGTGATCATCGACATCACCAATCCGGTCGCCCCGGACCTTTCCGGCCTCGTCACCCCGCACGGCAGTTCCGGCGCGCAGGAGATCGCCAAGGGTCTTCCCGCCACTGCGCACGTCGTAAAAGCGTTCAACACCGTCTTTGGCCACGTACTGGCCAAAAACGGACGCCTCGACGCGTTCATCGCAGCCGACGATGCACAGGCCAAGGCGCGCGTCTCGACCTTGATCGAGAGTCTCGGACTGCGTCCGCTGGATGTGGGTGGCCTGCACATGGCCGCGACGCTCGAGGCGCTCGGTCTGATGATGATCGGCCTCGCGAAAAACGGCGCCGGCACATGGGATATCGCGTTGAACGTCGAGATTGGCTGAATCACCGGCGCGACGTCCTCCGGCGGCTTTTCGGCCACATGAAACAGAAACGGAGAATTTCAATGAGCACGCAAGAGAATGTCCAGATTGTGAAGGATTTTTTTGCAGCAATGGGCCGCGGCGATAAGCAGGGCCTGCTCGCGATTTCCGCCGAAGACATCGAGTGGATCATTCCGGGCGAGTGGCCACTGGCCGGCACCCATCGCGGACACGCGGGATTGGCGGATTTGCTTCAGAAGGCTTCCGACATGGTGGAAACCTCATACCCAGCCCCTTTCGAATTCGTCGCGCATGGCGACCGGGTTCTGGTCGTCGGCTTCGCCACGGACAGAGTCAAAGCCACGAACAGGACGTTCGACGACGATTGGGTCTTCGCCATTACCGTTCGAAATGGCAAGGTGACGAACATCCGCGAGTACATCGACACACTTGCACTGGCGCGGGCCTGCGATCTTTAAAGCTGAAGGTCCGGCAACTCGCGACGTGCTCGCCCGCCGTGAATTCGGAGCCAGCGCTCATGGGGTCGTAGATGGCGTCCTATCGACAAGCGTGCGACGCCCCACCTCCAGGATCTCGTCGGCGAAGGCGGGATCGGCGCTCACGACCGCACGCGACAACACGAGTGCGCCGACCATCTGACTGAACGCCGCAATGGCATCGTGACGGCTCTGCTTCGCCGTCGCGCCTTCCGCGGAAATCATGGCTTCAAGCCGGCGGAGATACGCCGCCAGGCCGCGCGTGTAGGACGCGCGCGCCGCGTCGCTCATACGGGGCACGTCGCCCGCGAACCCGGACAGCGGACAGCCGGCCTCGATGTCGCCGCGGTGCCGCGTCGACAGGTAGCGCGCCGCCTGCTTTGCCAGGCTCCCGGCGTTCGGCGAATCTGCATAGTCTTCCATCGCCTTTTCCATCACCGCGGCGACCAGCGCGTCTTTCGACTTGAAATGGTTGTAGAAGCCGCCCTGTGTAAAACCGGCTTCCTTCATTAACTCCGCGAGCCCCACAGCCTCGACCCCGCGCGCGCGGAACAGCCGCTCGGCCGCCGCGACGATCGCGCTGCGGTTCTCGGCGGCCTGCTGTCGTGACACACCCATCGATTCCTCCTTTGTTCAGGCGATCGCATCGATTAATAAACACAATGTCGATCAACATTGACATGCCCGTGTTGCGTCGACACAATGCGTCTAAAGACGATGGCGATCGACATTGAGATAAGTTTAGCCGACTTTGGCCCATGACGCGAAGCGACACGGGACAAGGTGCAAACGGCAATGTGGGTCATGCCGTCTTTGATGCCGATGTTTCATCCGATTGTTTTCACCCGATTTCTTGCGCCCGGCGAGCCCGCGCGCCGGCGATCAACCCCAGGAAAGGATGCGTCATGAAAATCGAAGGTTCTGTTGTTTTGGTGACGGGCGCGAACCGCGGGCTTGGCCTCGAGTTCGCGAGACAGGCGCTCGAACGAGGCGCGCGCAAGGTCTATGCGGGCGCGCGCGATCCGGCCAGCGTGACGCTGCCGGGCGTCGTGCCTCTCAAGCTGGACGTGACTGATCCGGCGGCTGTGGCCGCTGCCGCGGAAGCCGCGCGCGACGTCACGCTGCTGATCAACAACGCGGGCATTGCGCGGTTCAGCAGCCTGACCGACGACGGCGCGCTCGACGTGTTGCGCGATCACTTCGAAACCAACGTCTTCGGGATGCTCGCGATGTCGCGCGCGTTCGCGGGCCACCTCGCCGGCAACGGCGGCGGCGCGATTCTGAACGTGCTGTCGGTCGCGAGCTGGATCAACCGGCCGATCCTTTCCGGCTACGGCGTGTCGAAGTCGGCCGCGTGGGCGGTGACCAACGGCCTGCGTCATTCGCTGCGCGAGCAGCGCACACAGGTTGTCGGGCTGCATGCCGGCTTCATCGACACCGATCTGACGCGCGGGCTTGAAGTGCCGAAGGCGACACCGGCCGACGTCGTGCGTCAGGCATTCGACGCGATCGAGGCCGGCGCGGAGGAAGTGTCCACCGACGAGTTCACGCGAGAGGTGAAAGCCGCGCTGTCCGCGGGCGTCTATCTGAACGAGCCGGCTCCTCGCTGACGGCGTCGGGGCGTTCGCCCGAAACCGAGCGCGGCTATCAACCCGCGCTCAGTTCCTGCTGCCGCCGCAATCGCGCATCTTCCTCAAGACGCGTCTCTTCGAGTTCCTGAAGCACGCCATCGAGGTCCACCGGTCGCGTGTCGACTTCGATGCGGCCGGTCAGTTCGATATCGACATGCAGCAGCCCCGATTCGAACAGCGTCCAGATCTCCGCGCCGTAACTCGCGGTGAGAATTTGCGGCGCAAACCGTCCGAAGTATGCGGCCAGGTTGTCGACGTCCCGCTTGAGCATCGAGGCGGCTTCGTTGTTGCCGGCGGCGTCGACGGCCTGCGGCAGATCGATGATCACCGGGCCGTCCGCTGCGAGCAGGATGTTGTATTCCGACAGATCGCCGTGAATCATGCCTGCGCAGAGCATGCGGACAACCTGGTTCAGCAGCAGCGCGTGCAGTTCGAGGGCGCGGGCTTCGGTCATATCGACGTCGTTAAGCCGCGGCGCGACGTCGCCCATCTCGTCGATCACCAGCTCCATCAGCAACACGCCGTCGGTGCAAATATAGGGTTGCGGCACGCGCACGCCTGCCGCGGCGAGCCGGAACAGCGCGTCGACTTCGGCGTTCTGCCATGACGCTTCCTGCATCTGACGGCCGTAGCGCGTGCCTTTTTCCATCGCCCGCGCCTGCCGGCTGTTCTTGACCTTGCGGCCGTCCCGATACGACGCGGCTTGCCGAAAGCTTCGCTGCTTCGCGTCCTTGTAGACCTTTGCGCAACGCGTCGATTCGCCGCTGCGCACGACGTAGACCGTTGCCTCCTTGCCG
>Ga0268255_10000339_pt1 | contig 35472 bp, 31 predicted proteins | sample AgamicOrMarz_FD_200256 | JGI IMG/M metagenome (GOLD analysis project Ga0268255, IMG submission 200256) | Agave microbial communities from Guanajuato, Mexico - Or.Ma.rz (v2) (version 3) | ecosystem: Host-associated > Plants > Phyllosphere > Phylloplane/Leaf | place: Guanajuato, Mexico...
GCCGGCGAAATGCTCGTTTTCTCTGCTGCCGATTTCGAAGATTTCCGCCAGCCGCGCCCGGAAATGGCCCCGGAAATGGAAGGCGAGCTGGAAGAGGTCGTGCGGGTTCTGGCGGAAAACCGCTGGCCCTGGCGCATGCACGCCACCTATGACGAGACCATCTCGCGCTCCCTCGATGTCTTCGAGAAGGTCAACAAGGATATTCCCCTCGAAGGCCTCAACTGGTTCTTCGACCATGCGGAAACCATCTCGGAACGCTCGATCGACCGCATCGCGGCGCTTGGCGGCGGCATCGCCACTCAGCATCGCATGGCCTATCAGGGCGAATATTTCGTCGAGCGTTACGGACACGGCGTTGCCGAAGCCACGCCGCCGATCCGCCGCATGCTCGACAAGGGCGTCAACGTTTCCGCCGGCACGGATGCCACCCGCGTCGCTTCCTATAACCCGTGGGTGTCGCTCTCCTGGATGGTGACCGGCAAGACTGTCGGCGGCATGCAGCTTTATCCGCGCGCCAATTGCCTCGACCGCGAAACCGCGCTGCGCATGTGGACCGAAAAGGTCACCTGGTTCTCCAACGAAGAGGGCAAGAAGGGCCGCATCGAAAAGGGCCAGTTCGCCGATCTCGTCGTGCCGGACAAGGACTTCTTCTCCTGCGCCGAGGACGAAATCTCGTTCCTGACGTCCGAACTGACCATGGTAGGCGGCAAGATCGTCTATGGTGCCGGTGATTTTTCCGCGCTCGACGAAAGCAATATTCCTCCAGCCATGCCCGACTGGTCTCCGGTCCGCACATTCGGCGGTTATGCTGCCTGGGGCGAGCCGGAAGGGGCGGGTGCCCGCTCGCTGCGCCGCACGGCCATCTCGACATGCGGCTGCGCCAGCGATTGCGGCGTCCATGGCCACGATCACGCCGGCGCCTGGACATCGAAGCTGCCGATCGCAGACCTCAAGGGCTTTTTTGGCGCGCTGGGCTGCTCCTGCTGGGCGGTCTGAGATTAATCGCGATGCTAGCCAAGCCGGACCTCTCGACACTCTCGGTTCGAGATTTAAAGCGAGGCTACAACCAGACGGAAGATCATCCTCGGGAGAAGTCCGAGGATGACGGTACTGAACGCCTTCCCATGCCACATGTGGTTTTGGCCGGCACCTGCACATCGTCCGAATGCCGATTCTGATTGTTGCAGTAATAGCAATTATATCTGAAGTTTTGGCGCAATTGTTGGCGGCAATCTTTCCGGCCAATATCGCTCCATCAACCGCAAACCAAGCTGATCGCTGCGACCAGCCAAACTCCAAGGAGCAGATATGACCGACCAATCATCATTCCCACAAAGGTGGACCACGCTCCTGGCAGCCGTCGTCAGCGCGCCTGTCGTGCGCACCGCAGCGCTTCTGGCGCTCTGCGCCGCCTATATCCAGGGGCCGCTGACCAAGATCTCCGATTTCAACGGTGCGATTGCCGAGATGGAGCATTTCGGCCTACATCCGGCCGGCCTCTTCGCCGTCGTGGTGATTGCCTTCGAACTTGCCGCCTCCGCCATGGTCGTGTCCGGCTTTCTCCGTTGGGCAGCAGCCATCGCGCTCGCCGGCTTCACGCTTTTTGCTACTTTCATCGCCCTTCGTTTTTGGGAAATGACGCCTGGAATGGATCGGATGATGGCGACCAACGCCTTCTTCGAGCATCTCGGGCTTGCCGGCGCCTTCGTCTTCGTCGCGGCAACGGACCTGACCAAAGGAACAAACCAATGAGCCCCGCAAGGTCCTCTCCCGGGTCGTCTGGAGGCAGCTTTGCTCCGCTCGCCCAGCCCGTCTTTGCCGTCCTCTGGGTCGCGACCGTTCTCGGCAATACTGGCAGTTTCATGCGTGACGTCGCCAGTTCCTGGTTGATGACCGATCTCTCCGCGTCGCCGGCCGCTGTCGCCATGGTTCAGGCGGCTGGCACCCTGCCGATCTTTCTTCTCGCCATCCCTGCGGGCGTGCTGACCGACATTCTGGATCGACGCAAGTTCCTGATCGCCGTGCAGTTTCTGCTTGCTTCCGTCAGCATCACCCTGATGGTCCTTGCCCATACCGGCATGCTGTCCGTCAGCGCTCTGATCGGGCTCACCTTCCTCGGCGGCATCGGTGCCGCCCTGATGGGGCCGACATGGCAGGCGATCGTGCCGGAACTCGTGCCGCGTGAGGATGTCAAAAGCGCCGTGGCGCTGAATTCGCTCGGCATCAATATCGCTCGCTCGATCGGCCCCGCCGCCGGCGGCTTGCTGCTGGCCGCCTTCGGGGCCGGCATCACCTACGGCGCCGATGTCGCCAGCTACGTCATCGTCATCGCCGCCCTCGTCTGGTGGCCGCGCGCCAAGAATGCCGATGACGCACTGGCCGAAGGTTTCCTGGGCGCCTTCCGCGCCGGCCTCCGTTACACCCGCGCCAGTCGGCCCCTGCATGTCGTACTGTTGCGCGCAGCGATCTTCTTTGCTTTCGCCAGTGCTGTCTGGGCACTGCTGCCGCTCGTTGCCCGCCAATTGCTTGGTGGTGACGCAAGCTTCTACGGTATCCTGCTCGGCGCGGTCGGCGCCGGTGCGATCGGCGGAGCGCTGGTCATGCCGAAACTGCGTGCCCGCTTCGATTCCAACGGCCTGCTGCTCGGGGCCGCGGTCGTAACTGCCCTCGTCATGGCCGGCCTGTCGCTTGCCCCGCCGAAATGGGTCGCCATCGTCATTCTGCTTTTCCTCGGCGGCGCCTGGATCACGGCTCTGACGACGCTTAATGGCGCTGCCCAGGCTGTCCTGCCCAACTGGGTACGCGGACGAGGCCTTGCGGTCTACCTCACCGTCTTCAACGGTGCGATGACGGCCGGCAGCATCGGCTGGGGCGCAATTGGCGAGGCCGCCGGCATCCAGGGAACCCTGTTGATCGGCGCCGCCGGTCTCTTGGTCGCCGGCTTCATCATGCACCGCATCAAGCTGCCCTCCGGCGAGGTCGACCTTGTCTCCTCCAATCACTGGCCGGAACCCCTCGTCGCGGAACCTGTCGCCCGTGACCGCGGCCCGGTGTTGATCCTGATCGAGTACCACGTCGAAAAACAGCACCGCAAAGCCTTCCTCCATGCGCTCAACGACATGTCCCAGGAGCGCCGCCGCGATGGTGCCTATGGCTGGGGCGTAACGGAAGATTCGGCCGATCCGGAAAAGATGGTCGAATGGTTCATGGTGGAATCCTGGGCAGAACATCTTCGCCAGCACAAGCGCGTCTCCAACGCCGATGCCGACCTGCAGGGCAGGGTGCTCGCCTATCATTCCGGCCCCGAAAAGCCCATCGTCCGCCACTTCCTGACGATCAACCGGCCCGGCGCCGCTTAACGACTGAGAGCTTTGGAGAGCGTCCGTGCGACCTTCGGTATTGCTGCCAGCGGACTTAAATCGAAACACTTGACGTAATTGTTGGAAGAAATCTCGGCCGATTTTAGCCGCAGAAAAACGGTCGCGTCCGGCCGGTCTTTCTGTCTGAAGATCCCTTCCTCACAATCGACACAAAAGAGAGTAAGCCATGAAGTTTCCTTCCCTTCCCACGCTCCTGAGCTTCAACGGCGGCTATGTCGATACGCTCGGGTTTCTCGCCTTTTCGGGCCTATTTACCGCCCACGTTACGGGCAACTTCGTGAGCTTGGGCGCCGCCGCCGCCCTCGGTCTCGGCGGCGCGCTTTCCAAATTGCTGGCACTGCCGGTGTTTTGCATCGTTGTCTTCGTGTCGCGCCTTATATGTCTCAAGCTTCAAAGCGGGGGACGTTCGCCGATCCGGCCGATGCTGGCGGCGAAGTTTGCCCTGTTCGTCGGCGTAGCGATCTATGCATTCTATCACGGGCCATTTCAGGCGCAGGAGACCGTTGTGACGCTTGTGGTGGGGTTGACCCTCGTTGCAGCGATGGCCATCCAGAACGGTCTGCATCGCGCCCACCTGTCAAAGGCACCGCCGTCGACATTGATGACCGGCACCACGACGCAAATCATGCTCGATCTGGCCGATCTCCTTGTCGATCGGAAAGCCGAGGAGGTTGCTACGGCAAAAGCCCGTATCAAGAAAATGGCGACTGCGGTCATCACCTTCGCGCTCGGCTGCGGACTGGGTGCCGTCGGCTACATGTATGCGCCCGCCGCAGCGTTCAGTCTGCCCGCTGTAATCGCCGCCATCGCTCTGTTTGCCAGCACGGCTGGCGCAGACGCAAACTGAGCCGTTTGGAATTCCTCGAGCCGTTCAATCAAAAGGTTATGTGTCATGGATCTCAATAGCGAAGCCGGCGGACTAGCAAGCCTCATTGCACCCATTCTCAGACCGCTGGCAACGGGTCTCGAGTTTTTTGGCGTCGGCGTCATCCTGATTGGGGTAGCCGTTGCTACGGTAGGATATGCGCGTGACCTGGCGTCCCCGCAAAAGCATGATGCTTACGATCGCTACCGCGCAAACCTTGGGCGCGGGATCTTGCTCGGACTTGAGATCCTGATCGGTGCAGACATCATTGCGACGATCATATCGCCACTCACGTGGGAAAGTGTCGGTCTTCTCGGGTTGATCGTCCTCATCCGCACGTTTCTCAGCTTCTCCCTGGAAGCGGAAATCGACGGGCAGTGGCCGTGGTCGCGAAACGCTCCGCGAGCCCGAAAGGCAGCTGACGCCTGACTGCCCGCCCCCATAGTAGGCGGCAAGCCAATACCCTGAAGCCAGATATAAAGCAGGTCCTCAAATGACAGATAATCTCGAATTCGGCCTCGACACATTCGGTGATGTCACGACTGCCCACGATGGGCAACTGCTCTCCCAACCGCAAGTCATTCGGCATGTCGTCGAAGAGGCGGTCTTTGCGGATCAGCATGGCATCGACTTTTTCGGGATCGGCGAACATCATCGCAAGGATTTCGCAATATCAGCGCCGGAGATTGTGTTGTCTGCGATCGCCTGCTGTACGGAGCGGATCAGGCTCGGATCGGCTGTGACCGTGCTGAGCTCCGATGACCCGATCCGCGTGTTCCAGCGCTTCTCGACGTTGGACGCCCTTTCGAGCGGACGCGCAGAGGTCATTCTTGGCCGCGGCTCATTCATCGAGTCATTCCCGCTCTTCGGCTACGACCTGTCGCAATACGACGAGTTGTTCGAACAAAAGCTTGGTCTCTTTTCCCAGCTCGTGACCAGGGACGTGATTGATTACAAGAGCGATTGGCGGCCACCATTGGAGGACCAGCACATCTATCCGCCAATTGCCAATGGGCAGCTGAAGACTTGGATCGGCGTCGGCGGGAGCCCTGAATCCGTCCTGCGTGCCGTTCGTTACGACATGCGGCTGATGCTCGCGATCATCGGCGGCGATCCACGCCGGTTCGCGCCGTATGTCGAGCTCTACCGGAAGGCATCGGAGCAGGCCGGGCGCCCCGTTCGCGAGATCGGCGTGCACTCTCCAGGCTACATCGCCGAAACCGATGAGAAGGCTCGCAGCGACCTCTTTCCGCATTTCAAAAAGATCCGCGATCGGCTTGGCAAGGAACGTGGCTGGCCGCCCGTAACGGAACAGGATTTCGCAGACGAGATCGAGCATGGTTCGCTTTACGCCGGCTCGCCGGAGACGGTCGCAAAGAAGATAGCGGCCCTCGCTCGTACACTTGGGATTTCTCGTTTCCAGATGAAATACTCAGCCGGTCCGATGGCGCACGAGAAGTTGATGAACAGTATCGAGCTTTACGGGACCAAAGTGATCCCAATGGTCCGCTCGCTGCTTTCGCAGCCGGAAGCATAGACGTCGGCGGGGTAAGAACTATGCGCGGGAAGGTTACACCGAAGATCCAAGCAGAAGAGCTGGAGATCGTCGATCTAGCGGGAAACACCAGGATCCGCCTGTCGGCAAGCGATGAAACACCATCGATCGATCTGCTAACGGCCGGCGGTTCAAGCTCCGCATCGCTCAGGCTGAATGGGGATGGCCGGCCGTCACTCCTTTTCAACAATCTTACCCCTGATGGGCCAACCGCGATCCTCGAAATCGACGACAAGGGTGCGCATATCAAGTTCAATCGAGAAACCGGAGCTTCGACCTATCTCTTTTTGAACAATGCGGGTGGATCCGGCGTGGTAATCTACGATGCCGAGGGGCAGCGACGCCTCAGTATCGTCGTCGCACCCGATGGCAAGATTTCAATCAGCCCGTTTCCCTTCGGCGGCGATTAACGCCGCGCAGGCCGGCGACCAACCATGCCGAACTGCGCGACGTCAGAACATTACGATCGTCATTGCCAATCACACGGGATGGATCATGTCTCGCGCATAAGCCAGACCAATCCCGTAGCCGCCAGCATGCGCTTCGACGATGGCCCGCGCGTCGGCATAGGTTTCCTTCCTCGTCCAATCGCGTTGAAGCTCAAGGAGGACCTATAGCCAGGATGTCATGGTTGCGCCTGCCGCCTCCATTCGGCGGAGTGCCAACGAATGGCTTTCATCTGTCACGCCTCCGCAGGCGTCGGCGACGACCGAGACGTCATACCCTGTCGCAAGAGCCGACAGAACTGTGAAAGACACGCATGCTTCTATGATAAGCCCCGAGACGAGCAGCTTGCGGCGCCCGGCTTTCTCGACGGCTGCCCTTACGGCCTCGTCTTCCCAAGCGTTCATGCTGCGTCTCTCGATGCTGGAGACGTCGGGAAGAAACGCCTGAATGGCTGGCATCACCGGGCCGCTGTAGACCTTGGAAGCGGATGTTGAGACGACGATCGGGAGGTTGAATGCGTGCGCGGTCTTTGCGAGCGCAATCATGTTGCCCACGAGAGCCTGGCGATCGATGGACCCAACCCCAAATGCGAGGCCGGCTTGCTGATCGACCAACATAACGGTTGGCTGCGCGGGCGTGAGAAGCGGAATTTCAGTCATCGGAATTCCTTTATTTGACCGAGTACGTTTTCGGAAATCTACCGAGGAAGGGAATCTCAGACTTGAACAGAAGAGCCGCAAATTTCGCAAATGTGCTTACAATCGACAATGAGACCTCAAGCGCCTGAAATCGGATCATGGCGCGTCTCGGCGTTCTGGCCGCCTGAAGCCCGCTAGACGCCTGCAGCAAGGAGCTTTGACGGGTTGATGTTTCGACAAGACTCGTCCTCATTCTGCTGACGAGGGCGCCTGTCGGGCCGCCGCGTCGAGGATCGCCTGGCGGAGCATGTCGACAGATTGTGCGCCCGAGATGACGATCCCACCAATGTCGAAGTGAGGAACGCCTTTCACTTGGCCACCCTCGTAGGCCGATTGTTCAGACGCACGAACCTCATGCGCCCCCTCGTTCGACGAAAGAAACCTACGGACGGCTCCTCGGTCCAACCCGATGTCGCCTGCGAGATCGACGAGAACCGCGACGGACCCGATGTCGCGCCCCTTTGCGAAATAGGCTTGCAGCGCCGTCTCGACGAAATCTCGCTGTTTGCCAAACCGGCCAGCAAACCATGCGAGGCGATGTGCCATGAAAGTATTGGGAGTTCGCTCTATGCGCTCGTATTCAAAAGTAGCGCCGTCGGCCCTTCCAGCTTCAACCGTCTGGGCATCCATGGCCTGCGAGCGTTCCCAGCTGCCGAATTTCGCAGAACGATAGGCTTTCCTGTCGCGTCCCTCCACGGGCATGCCGGGATTGAGCTCGTACGGTGTGAATTCAACCATGAGCTCGATGTCGCCGGGAAGTGAGGCTATTGCCGCCGCCAAGCGCTTCTCGCCAATGTAGCACCATGGGCAGATGAAATCGGATGCGATCTTGATTGGGATGCTCATAGGAGATGCTCCTGTTGTTTGCCGGAACGCAACTGCCCTCGTTATGGGAGGGGCGGAAATCTGGCCCGAATAGCTCATTCGAGCCAAGCGTTTCGCAGGGCTGCCACCACATGGCCTACCGCCGAACGTGACGCGTATGTGTCTGCGAGCCTGTCAACCAGCATAAAATCATGGATCGTTCCAATGTAGCGAGAGGCGGAGACATCGACACCACCTGCGATCAGACTGCGGGCAAAATCCTCTCCCTCATCGCGCAACGCGTCATTCTCGGCCGTTACCACCATCGTCCTGGGAAAGCGATCGAGAACCCTTAGTCTATGCGGGTTCAGCAACGTCTTGTCCTCACTCGCCATACCGAAAAGGTAGACGGCGACCATTGCACTCAGGTCCTCCCTGGAAAACCAGGTATCCGAACTGAAGCTGCTTCGTGATGGTGTTTCAACGAAGGGTGAGATTACCGGTGAAATCAGCAAGAGAAGCCGGAAGCCGGCTTGCTTGCTTTGGGCGTTTGCCATCGCCATCATTGCCGCGGAATAACCGCCGAGATTGTCGCCGCCGAGCGCGATCCTGTGCGGATCGAGCTGAAGCTGATCCGCTGTGGCGGCGAGATACGTGATAATGTCGAAGGCTCGATGAACTCGATGATTGATATCTGTTTGGGCTTGGCAGGCATCGTCCAGACAGACAATCGACGTCTGGCTTAATAGGGACAACTCTGACAGCCACCGGCTGTGAGTATGCCTTCCACGCTCACTCGATCCCCCCCCGTGGAAATAGTAGAGAACCGGGAGCGCTCCGGTGACGTTGCGTGGCCGGATGATCCGAAGCTGGTTCGGCTTCCCGTCTGACGGTGGAATATCGACGAACGATACGTCTACCGCGATGTCATCCGGTACAAACGTCTGCAGTGAATCGAGACGCTGTGGATACGCCTTATTCAGGAGCTCGATAGACGCCACCTGATCCAGGAAATCCCGAACGATCGGATCGACAATCGGGCTGGCACTACCCTTGGTGACTTGCAGGCTGGAGGAGTTCACGATCGGAGGCTCCAGGGTGTTAAATCGCTGCAGGTGCGTGGTGACGACGCCAGCTGCTTGGAGAGACGCCTGTGGCGTGGCGGAACATTCTTGAAAGATGGGCTTGATCGCACAGACCACAATCCAGCGCGATCTCGGCAAGCGGACGGTCATTCTCCATGATCAGCTCTTTGGCTCGATCGACACGCCGAGAGACAACATACGCATGCGGCGGTTCGCCGAACGTGCTTTTGAAGGCCTTCGAGAAATAGCTCGTGCTCAACTTCACAACGGCCGCAAGATCCGCAAGCTGGATGCTTTCTTCGATATGGTCGTTGATGTAAGTGGAAATGCGCTTGGCTTGCCAGGGAGCCAACCCGCCGCTGGTGGGCTTCGGCTCCGCCAACATTGCGCGCGCCTTTTCCAGATAGCGGCGTGCTGCCGACGGATTGCTTTCGACATGACTATCGACGGCATTGAGCAGCTGTGTCAGATCGAAAATCGCATCTTTTGGAAGCCGATCAAGAACGGCCGGGCAGGCATTGGCAGCGTCGAACTTCATATTCTGGATAGACATAGTTCCCTCACATCGGCTGGTGGGTTCGCATCGGTTGCAAGGCGAAACTATCGAGGCGCGAGCCTCACCGTTAATTAAGGGATGTGAAAAGGTCTTAATTGAAAGGTTTGGCCCGAAATCACAGTGTTAATGGCGACCTCTCTGTCGGCGATCGCGCCCACCAGAAGCCGGTCGAAAGGCCATCGGATGCCCCTGCCGATACCGTTCTAAACAGCTTACTTTTATTCTAGAGGCCGATGCGCCGGCCATGCTAGTCGTTCCCGCGACGCATAAGATTGGTGCAGCTTCTCGAGGACTGATACGATTTCCTCCACCGTATTTTCATTCGAGGCTTTCGAGCTATCTCCTTCCAGGAGAACCCTATACAAGAACGGCGCTTCCGTTCGTGTGGGTGCTCGCGCCCTCGAAATCCTTCTCGTTCTTGTCGAGCGCCCCGGGGAGCTGGTAACCCGGGCGGAACTTATGGATGCGGTGTGGCCAGACACAACCGTGGACGAAAACGCATTGCGGGTCCACCTCTCGCAGCTGCGCAAGGCCTTGGGTGATGGGCAGGCGAGCGACAGCATCATTTTGAATGAGCCGGGCCGGGGCTATCGGTTCATCGCTGACGTGCAGCGCCATGATCACCCTGATAACGATCCACCCCCTATTTATGCTGAGGATGCCGGAGGAAGCCTCCCAAAGAACCTGACTCGCTTGATAGGTCGCGAGACGGTGATTGAGGGCGTTGTCGAATTACTTGAGGAAAGACACTTCCTTACGATTGCCGGTCCCGGTGGAATTGGAAAAACGACGGTTGCGATTGCGGCAGCGCGGCAATTCGCATCGAAACAGAGAATTATTGCTCATTTCGTCGATCTCGCACCGTTGTCTGACCCGCATCTTGTCAGCAGTGCACTCGCTACTCAGCTTGGTCTGGCGGCCTCATCTGCCGTCGAGCGATCGGTCGTCGACGCGTTGAGTGAGCGGCACTACCTTTTGGTCTTTGACAATTGCGAGCACTTGGCTGACGCCGTCGCTAACTTGATCGAAGCCATACTACAGACGGTTCCCAAAATTACATTGCTGGTAACAAGTCGAGAACCGTTGCGTGCAGAGGCTGAATGGGTGTACCGGTTGCCGTCGCTGGAAAGTCCGCCGGCGGGCTCCTTGTTATCTGTCGCTTCGGCACTCGCATACGCTTCAGTTCGGTTGTTCTGTGAACGAGCGCGGGCAAGCTATCATGAATTCGAGCTCACGGACGACGACGTCGCCCCGGTGATCAAAATCTGCAATCAGCTTGATGGCATCCCGCTTGCTATCGAAATGGCGGCCGCGAGGTTAGATACGCTGGATGTGCACGCGGTAGCGTCCAAACTCGATGACCGCTTCACTTTGCTGAACCGCGGACGACGTACTGCACTGCCTCGGCAACAGACTTTGAGAGCGACCCTTGACTGGAGCCACGATTTCTTGAGCTCTGCGGAACGTCGCGTCTTTCGACGACTTTCGGTCTTCCGATCGTCATTCCGGCCGGAAGGAGTTCAAGCCGTCTGCGAATTAGAGGAGTCAGCAGCCCTTGACACTCTGACGGCACTCGTCACCAAATCCTTGGTGGCCTTCGATCGTCGCGAGAAATCGAGCCTCTATCGCCTTCTAGACACAACGAGGTTCTACGCAGGCGACATGCTCCTTGACGCCAACGAGCTTCCTCCCGTTTCCCGACTGCATGCCGCATATTGCTTGGCTTTGTTCGAAAAAGACCAGATAGCCTGGGATGGGAACGATCCGGGGCGCATGGCGATTGCTCATCGGTGGCGCATTGATGATATCCGCGCGGCTATCGATTGGGCACTCACAGAGACCGGAGAGGCGGAAATCGCCGTCCGCCTCGCAATTGCTTCAGGGCCGCTCTGGTTTCATCTGTCTCTGCCTGGAGAGTATCTGTCGGTTTTGGAGCGGGCGAAACGGTTGGTGGAAGGCAAGTCGGTCGTGCGCCCAGGCGACGAGGCGGAGCTCCTCATGGCGTACGGGCACGCTCTCTGGCACACTGAGGGGCCAAACAACAGCATGGAGTCCGCATTCTCGCGGGCTCTGGAAATAGCTCACGCCGAGATTGATGACGACAGGTGTTCACGCGCGCTTTGGGGTATTTGGGCTCAAAGTATTCTAGCCGGGAATTATCGACTGAGCCTTAGCCACGCGGACCGTTTCAGGAAGCACTCCGATCGGTTTGATGATCTCGCACACCGCGTCACGGCCGACCATATGGCTAGCCTTTCACATCATTTCCTGGGCAATCAGAAAATGGCTCAGGAGTTGTTGAACGCAGTTTCCTCCGCCGACGAAACGCCAGAGAGGGCACATCATACGAATCATGCACAGGTTGATGGTCGAATTGCCGGCATGGCTTTATCAATGAGACTGCTGTGGCTGAACGGTCAACATTCACGATCAATTCAACTGGCACAGGATTGTGCTCGGGAGATAGCCGCTTTGGGCCATGATCTTTCCACATGCTACGGCTTGGCGATTGGATGTATTCAAATCGCACTCTGGGCGGGGCGCCGCGATCTCGCTACGGAGTGGAATTCCGTCTTGGCCAGTTCAAGTGAAGCAAGGGGGATCCGGCATTGGCAGATTTGGTCTGACGGCTTCTCATGCATAATGTCGGGCGAAGGTGAATTGCCTTCCGATGCGTCTCAAATGCAGATCGAGGCTTTTGCGCGGTGCGGTGCTTCAGTCCATGGGGTCTGGATCAGTGACCGTCTGGACGAGCAGCCAGAATTATGGTGCCGGGAAGACCTATTGCGAATTTTGGCGGAGCAGCCTGAGGGTGCCGGTTGACACGCGGAAGATGGAGCTCATGAGCCGGCAAGCGATTTACGCCAGGATGCTGGGGTCGTTCCGACGACTGCCTTGAAGCTGCGAGTGAAGTGGCTCTGGTCAAGGAACCCACAGTGATCCGCTATTTCCTTCAAAGTCTTGGAACCGGAACCCAAAAGCACCACAGCCTTGTCAATTCTTCGGTTGATGAGCCATCGGTGCGGTGGCATGCCAGTCGACGCCTTGAAAGCCTTCGCGAAATGGGCCGACGACAAGCCGCATTGGTCCGCTATATCCTGCAGTGACACAGCTCCATCCAAATTGGCATCCATCAAATCCCGAGCTCGGTTCAACTGCCACTGCGCAAGGCCACTCCGCTGGGACCTCTTTATATTTGCGGGCGCTCCGCCGTAGTTTGCGGCCATATGCAAGACGAAGGCCGTGCCCACGTGGTCAACCAATAGTCTGTTGGCAATTTCGGTATGCTCAAAAGCCTGCACCATAACGCGCACCAGTCCCTGAACGACGGGATCGGTGATGTCCTGGCCAGGATTGACGTTCAGTGTTTCAATCGCCCGCGTTCCCACATCCTCTTCAAGAGCGCCGAAAGCTTGGCGAGAGACGTGGAAGTTGATGCAATCGAATGCAGAACGAAGATTCGCCTTCCAGCGCTTCTTCAGATCATAGACGGTAAAGTTTCCTTCTCGACTCCCGCTAAAATCGACGCGCCGGCCCTCGACCCAAAGGTCACCAGAGTAATCTCGTTTCTGAAAGGCAATGAGAAAAGCATCTTCAACTGGATGCTCGTTCGTGTACCCATGATCCGGTGAGACCTGGCTTGCACGGGCGACCGTCACGATCCCTTTGTCCAATACTTTGCAGTTCATCAGCGCAGGGCTTTCGACTTTGAGAAAGCCCATCCTGCGATTGTCTCTCCTAGCTTTCTCTGCCATCGAACATTTCCTGCGGACAATGATTGATAATAGCCATAAAAACTCTAAACCCAAACGCGCAGACCGTGCTGCCTGAAGACCGGCAAGCTTCTATACACGCTGTCAGTTTCTGACGAATAGCTCCGCTGTTCGACCCTAACAGGCGATATCACCAGAAGCCCCTATACGCTGGTATATTTCTGCTTTAGCACGCCAATCTTCGAAGCGGCATCCGGAGATGGATCGCGCTGCGGCATGGCTCCGCGATAAGTGGCGCTGCAATATCCTGTCCTTTCTCCTCAATCCGCCAGATCTGGACGGGTTCTTTCAAAACGCAACGAGATTGCTCAAGAGGCCAGCGCATTTCGCAGCTAGAACCGTCCTGCAAATTTAACGGGAAAGGGTCATTCCAATGACAATCAGCGCCACGCCAACCCCGAGCAGTCAGCTTCTCACTCCAACAGACCATACGCTCATCATGATTGATTTTCAGTCGCAGATGTCGTTTGCGACCAAGAACATCGACGCAGTCAACCTTCGCAACAACACCTCGCTCATTGCCAACGGTGCCAAGGGATTCAACGTATCGACGGTTCTGACGACCGTGGCGGAAAAGACCTTCTCAGGGCCGATGTATTCCGAAATCACAGAGGCCTTTCCCGGCCAGAAGGTCTTCGACCGAACGTCGATGAATACATGGGAAGACGGTGCTGTTGTCGAGGAAGTGAATCGCCTCGGCAAAAAGCGGCTTGTTCTCTGCGGGCTTTGGACGTCCGTTTGCATTGTCGGTCCCGCACTATCGTCAATCGAGCAGGGCTTTGAAGTCTATGTCATCGCCGATGCATGCGGCGACGTGACGGACGAGGCCCATAATCGTGCGATGGAACGGATGATCCAGGGTGGGGCCAGACCCATTACCTCGTTGCAATATTTGCTGGAGCTGCAGCGTGACTGGGCGCGCACCGAAACTTACGATATGACCACCGGTATTGCGAAAAAATTCGGCGGAGCATACGGACTCGGCATCATCTACGCCAAGACAATGTTTAATGCTTCCGAAGGTCACTGACCGATCGCGAAATGTCATCTGCCTGCGCGCGTCTGCCACCGGCCGCGAGCGGGCTTTTGGAGCCGGCGGGTAGGCCTTTGCAAGTTCCGCATGAGGTCGTTCTCCATGGACCGGCCCTTCGCCACATGAGGGCTTATCAACATCGGAAGGCATTCTCTGCGCTTCACGAAGATACTGCTCAGGTCAGGGAACCGGAGGAGCACAATTTGGCCACGAACCTCTTCTCTGAAGCACTGCGCCGGTCGGACAGGTCAGCGTCTATCAACCCGTTGGAGCATGGCACTTTTACCGCAGTTCTCCTCAGGACAGCGCCACGCGCCGGTCACCATACCGAGGTGCGGCTGCCGAAAACCGATGCGTTGATCGTTGTACACTCTTTTGGAACGTTACTTACAGTGGCGACCAATTCTTCTCATCGTGCATGCTCTATCGATCTCACGCCGGCTTGTTCAACGGTCATTCGGCTCGATCATGAAGCTGTTATCACCTCCAATACCGGGCTGAATGCGGTATGCCTAATAATCACGGATAAGTTACTCGACGAGGTTGCTCGGATCGCGCCGATAACACGTCCTTTCAGGTTCGAGACGCGGCATAGTCGAAGCGATTGTGTCATTGGTGGGATCGGAGCTGCACTTTTGCATATGGTGGAGGGAAAAGCGGTTCGAGATTCCGTCCTTAAGCACGTTGCTCTCGCGACCTCATTCCATCTTTTCAACAAATACACCGATGAAATCTTTCTCAACGGCCGTTCAGAAAGCAGCCTTTCAAAGTGGCAAGAGAAAGCAGCCAAGGATTTCATGATCGAGCACCTTGCCCATGATATCTCGAACAGTCAGATCGCTGCGTCCGCCGGCCTTTCGACGCATCACTTCATTCGGCAGTTTGGACGCGCAAACGGATTAACGCCGCATAGGTGGCTCATGCAGGTACGCATCATGAAGGCCGAGGAACTGCTGCTTTGCGGCGAATTGCTCTTGAAGGAGGTCGCGACCAGCTGCGGCTTCTCTGACGCCAGTCACTTCAGCAAAGCCTTCCTTCGCCTTCGGGGCTGCCCTCCCTCGGAATGGGTTGAGCAACGGACCCGTGCATTCCTTGACAAAAATCAACGATGCTGAAATTGTGCATCGCACAATATGCGTCGATGTGGCGGCGGTGTCGATTCTTTCGCCGATGATAAAGTAACCGAACTTCTTCCGGAGCGACGCGCATGAACGGGGAGATGTAATCGCATGGAGATGCCCTCTGCCGATGAGATATTGAGGTCATCTTTCCATTCCGTCGAGCAGCAGATCGCCTTGTACGGCGGTGGCGTGCGCGTCGCACGACTGAGGCACCAAAGTGGCGGTCTCCCTGTAACGGCGCGCAATATGCCCGAAGACGCCATGGAGATTATTTCCCAACTTGCAGATTTCGGGCACCATCGGCTATTCAAGAACGGCGTGCTTCTTTTTGACGGCGGCCATCCGATGGGTACGCTGGCCATCACCGATCTCAGAGAGGCATGGCAATGTCAGCACCTATCCTCGTTCGACAATGTACGATTCAAAGTTTCCAGCAAGACCTTGAGAGCGTTTCTCTTTGAAAACGGAGCGTCTCAGTATGAGACCCTCCGCTGTAAGGGTGATACGATAGACTTTGTTGTCCTTGGTCTTGCGCAAGCGCTTTTACCGGCGCTCGAGGCGCGGGACGAATCCAACCGCCTTTTCATGGATCACATTATTTTCGCTTTGCTCTCACACGTGACCCGCGCCTATGGGGGGCTTCAGTTCCCGGACATTGGAAAGGGGAGGCTGTCCGCTTGGCAGCAGCGACGCGCGACGGAAATGCTTGTTGACCTGGACGGTGCTGCAATGTCGACTTCCGATCTTGCATTGGCGTGCGGGTTGTCCAGGAGCCATTTCATCAAGGCGTTCAAGCTTACCTTTGGTCGAACTCCTTATAGATGGCTGCTCGAATACAAGGTCTCGAAAGTGCAAGAACAATTGCGAGCTGGCACGCCACTCGCACACATTGCCTCAGAACTTGGATTTTCGGACCAGAGCCATATGACGCGAGTCTTTCGGCAGATCGTCGGCGAAGCTCCCGGAAGCTGGCGACGCAATAACATTGTCCGATCCTCGCTGTAATCGGCTGCCGCCAGTTTCTTCAAAGTTCAGCGATGTCCTCCAATACTTGTCCATGGACAATAGGTTAGCTCGGATTTGACGCGCAATTTTGGGAGCTGACTTTTGATTGATATTAACGCAAGCTTGGACATGCCGACACCGAGGCCAGCCCTTGCGACGGATATGCCTGACGAAATTCTGCGGTTTGCTACGGACCAGATGCTTGCCGGCCGTAAGGTCGCACTTGCTATTTTGGTCGGTATAGTGGGCGGCTCAGCCAAGTCGGTTGGTGCGATGATGGCAGTATCGGAGGACGGTCGCTACAGTGGCTATGTCTCTGGTGGTTGTACCGAGAGTGCCGTGGCGGCAGAGGCATTGCTTGCGATAGCGAATGGGCAGGATCGTCGGTTACGGCTCGGCGCCGGTTCGAAGTTGTTCGACATCGTGCTTCCCTGCGGTGGCGGGCTCGATATCGTGATCCATGTAGCTGCACATGTCGTTGACTTGTTGCGTGTTGTTCATGCGCTGAGCAATCGGCGTCAAGTATCACTTTCGTATATCGCTCCGGGACGCTTAGTTCTCGCTGAGTCGAATGGGATAAAAACTGGTTGGACCGAAGCCGGGTTCCATCTGAATCTTTATCCTCGGTCCCGATTGATAGTGGCAGGCGGATCACATGAGCTCGAAGCGACTGTACGGGTCGCAAAGGCAGCCGCAATGGATGTTCTCATACTCGGACCGGGTCAGCGTCCCGAGCGGGTCATCGACCAGATCGACGAAGCCAGTGCAATTGCATTACTTTATCACGATCTCGATAAGGAGCAGCCTCTATTGCAACTGGCGCTCAAATCGCCAGCTTTCTATATCGGGGCGCTCGGGAGCGCAAAAACACACGAGAAAAGGCTCAGCCGCCTTGGGGACCTCGGATTTTCCGGTCTCGACTGTTCGAGAATTAAGGCTCCGATCGGCCTTTTCCCGAAGGCAAAGGACGCGCAGTCGCTTGCGCTTTCAGTTGTCGCCGACGTCGCAGCCCGACGCGCCGAACTTTGACCGCCTCCTAGAAAGACGGCGGTTGGGGCACCTGGTGTCCCACTTCGACGATCCGAACTCAGAGACTAGCAAAGCCTGCAAGTCACTAGAGGCGTGCGCTCGATCGCGCACGCCGCCGCATTTGCAGTGTTACGTCAGCGCTGAAGACATCGCTGGATAGTCAGTATAACCATGCGCATCGCCACCAAAAAACGTCGTCGGATCTGGCTCGTTGAGTTCACCACCGCTTTCGAAGCGCGTGGGCAGGTCCGGGTTTGCAATAAACAGGCGTCCAAACGCGATGATGTCTGCCCTACCACTCTGGATCGCGTCCTCCGCACTGGCCTGGGTATAACCACCGGCGATAATCACAACGCCGCCAAAGGATCCGCGAAGCTGAAGTATGATTTTATCCCAGAGCGGGTCTACCAGGTTGTCTTTTACCGTGCCGACGATAGCGGGTTCAACAAGATGCAGGTAGGCAATTCCCCTCGAACCAAGCTCTTCCGCAATATATCCGAAAGTCCTCTCGGGGTTCTCGTCATGCATTCCCATGAACCGTCCCATCGGCGTCAGGCGAACGCCGACGCGTTTCCCGCCGATGGCTTGTGCGACGGCGTCGGTCACCTCCAGAAGCAACCTTGCGCGGTTCTCCGATGTTCCTCCATAGATATCGACGCGTTGATTGCTTGCGCTGTTGATAAAAGAGTCCAGCAAATAACCATTTCCGGCATGGATCTCCACACCGTCCATTCCCGCTTCTATCGCATTTTTCGCGGCCTGGACGTAATCATCGACGATTTTCTTTATGCCATCGGCCGTCAATTCCTGAGGAACGGGGACGTCGGCCCAAACCCCATTGCCGTCATCATCCTCGATAAAAGTCTTGCCCGGCGCGGCGATCGGAGAGGGTGCCACAGGCAGCGCACCTTCGGGCTGAAAAGAAGCATGCGAAACACGACCGACATGCCACAACTGCAGAAAAATTCGTCCACCTGCATCGTGCACTGCTGCGCTAACGCCTTTCCAGCCCTCAACCTGGTCTTGCGTATAAATCCCCGGCGTCCATGCGTAACCTTGTCCCTGTTGGGATATTTGCGTGGCTTCGGTAATTATCAGGCCTGCACCGGCCCTCTGCCGATAGTATTCGACATTCATCGCCGTTGGATAATTCCCGGGCTGTCCTGCTCGCGATCGGGTGAGGGGCGCCATAATTATTCGATGCGGCAGATTGAGATTGCCGATCGTGATTGGTGAAAATAAGCCGGCAGACATCTATGTTTCCTTTCGATCGTTCCGGAAGACATTGGCAATAAGAAAGGGAGCGGTGGCAGGCTTATACAATGCCCGCCCGGATCACACCGGCTCCCCACCTACTCTTGTGAACCTGCAATCTTCTCTCCGCTTCAGGGAAAGAGGAACGTGCAGTGACGATCAGCACCTGAGATCTGATCCACTCCAGCGAATCGAAACCACACGGCATCCTCATCGTGCATCGCGGAATTTCCCAGCAGCGGGAGAAGCCAACCTGAAATGCGTCGTCACTCCAGACCTTACGGCCAACACTTCCCACGCTCTTGGAGATTCACGTGTTCACTTGAACCATTCGGCTGGCAGGTCTCGCAGTGAAAACGGGTCGTTGGAGTTTGGACGAACAGCGGTATCGCGTCCGCGATGGGCCGCTTCGAGCGTAACAAATCCAAATGCGATCCTTTCAGCAGCTTGGTGCTGGCGTTGACGGGATTTCCCAGATTGCCAACGTGCGGGCGGTCGCGAGCAATGACGTGTGGTCGATCAATATGTCGTTGTGAGTCTTGCAACTCGGCCCGTTTATGACGGAAATACCTCCGGCAAACCCGCCTCAAATCACATCACTTTTGGCCTGAGCTCATTTGCTCACGCGCACTGAATATTAAATCGAAAGAGAATCTCATGTTCGATCCGCGAGAGAAGATAGCTCTCTTTATCGACGGCGCAAATCTTTACGCCGCATCGAAAAATCTTGGCTTCGATATCGATTACCGCAAGCTTCTGACGGCGTTTCGGGGACGCGGCTATCTGCTGCGCGCCTATTATTACACCGCGCTGTTGGAGGATCAGGAATATTCCTCCCTGCGTCCGCTGATCGACTGGCTAGACTATAACGGCTACAACGTCGTGACCAAGCTGGCCAAGGAATATACCGACCTGCTTGGGCGTCGCAAGATTAAGGGCAATATGGATATCGAGCTTGCGGTCGACGCTATGGAGCAGGCCAAAACAGTCGATCATATGGTGATCTTTTCCGGCGACGGTGCCTTTACCTCACTCGTCGAGGCATTGCAGCGCCGCGGACGCAAGGTTTCGGTTGTCTCGACGATGCAGACCCAGGCGCCGATGATTGCCGATGACCTTCGTCGCCGGGCGGACCATTTTATCGAGCTGATGACACTTAAGGCCGAAATCGAACGCTCCCCAAACGAAGGGCCGGCGCGGTACGGTGAGGCCGTGCGCCTTGATGCTGCTCTGTAAGACGTGGATCATCAGTCAATCAATGCCTGGTGCACCGAGGTTGACTTGCTGATCCGGGCAGTACACGGAGAGCAGCAAGGTGGTTTGAGCCTTCGCTCTCACTGGGAGAGACTTGAAGGTGGAGACGACGTCAATGGACTACGACGAGACGTGGAGCCGGTACTTTCTCATCGAGGAGCAAGACGGTAGCTGTTCCATTGCGGACCAACATATTACCCAGGCTGAGCCAGGACACCGGATGATTTCTGGCCTTTGCCACGCTCAGGCGGAATACCTTCTCCTCAAGCTGAATTCGATGCCCTCACAGAGCGTGCCTGAGCGTCCCTGCGGGATGAACCCGGCATGATATCTCATCAGCATTACGAACGGAGCGCGCACCCAACCGATGCCCGACGCTCCGTGGCATAGTGAAAATCCAAAGCGTCTTGCCGTCGTCGGTTACCCACGTTCGCTTGCAGGGCAAATCGGTGTCGTGGCAGTTGGGGAGGCAGCGGGGATTGGGGCTTTAGCCTTTGATACGCAGGGTGACGTTCAGAACGTCGGGTCTGATGCCCGAGCTTCCCTGATAAGCCAGTTTGCGAAAGCCTGTATTGGCCCCTCACTCAATCGGATCGGCTCTGGCAGGATGAGGCAGAAGGTCTTGGAAATCGACTGACCGTCGGGCCAAGGCGCGATCAACCGTCCTTCCGCCAACTCGGCTTCAATATAGAGGCGCGGCACGAGCGCAACGCCGAGACCGGCTAACGCGGCTTCGATCTGCATGGCGTGAAGATCGTAACGAGCACCAACCGCTGCATTGGTCAGTACGATCCCGGTCTCCTGCGCATAACGTTGCCAGGCTTCCGGGTTCTGGCGACGATGCAGACGTGGCAGCTGGTCGAGCGATTCCCCGTCTGCGGCTTCGTCTAGAAGCGCCGGGTGGCAGACCGGCACCAGCACCTCATGCAGCAAGCGGTGCGTTCTCATTCCTGTCCAGGAAGGATGCTCGAAATGGATCGCAGCATCGAAGCCGCTTCCGGCAAGCACGAAAGGCTCCATTCGCTCGGCTAGATGTACAATGATGTTCGGGTGTTCTTGCCGAAACCTCGCCAATCGGGGAATGAGCCATCGGACGGCGAAGGTCGGGATGATGGCGATGTCGAGGCTCGCGCCGTCGCTGGGTTGCCCCATCAGATATTGGCTGTCACGCTCCAGCCGGTCGAGTGACTCGCGGACCTGAGCAGCATAGCGCTCTCCATTCGGCAAAAGCCGGACGCGATTGCCGACCCGCTCGAACAGTGTGACGCCGAGGAACGCTTCCAGCCGGCCGATCTGCCGACTGATCGCCCCTTCGGTCAGGGCCAGTTCGTCGGCCGCGCGAGCGAAACTCCCATGACGAGCGGAAGCCTCGAACGCCATGAGTGCGGAATTGCTGGGAATCTTGCGGCGCATTGACGGTTCCTGATAGGGTGGTTCGGCTTCAATCCACCGCCACCTTGATATTAGATCACTGAAGCATGATCCTTTGTCGATATATAGCTGCGGATTGCCAGCCTATCATGAGGAAATATCAACGGTAGACAAGGCCCGAAGCTACGATGCTTTCGGTCGAAGGTGGAATAATGATCTATACGGTAGAATGCAGCTTTGCCGATCCTGGCAGCGAAGCGGAATGGAACGACTTTTACAGCCTGGACAAGCTGCCAGCCCTCATTTCGGTGAGCGGCTTCCACACTTCGCAACGATTCAAGGCATTGAGCGGTGGCTGCCCGGTCTATCTCGCCCTTCATTCGATAGACGGCCTCGACATCCTGGCGGGCGAGGAATACCGCCAGAAGGGCGGCGGCAATTTCGCACGCTGGCAACAGCACATCACCGACTGGCACCGGAACCTCTATGGCGGCATCGACCGCGCGCCAGCCATTGGTGAGGGCGAATATCTGGCGTTGAGCGCCACAGGCCCCGAACCTCTGACCCGGCTGGGCCTCACCCCCTATGCGATGCAGGCGGTCGCCATGGAGAAGTTCCCGGAATATCGCTGGCTTGCAAAGGTGGAGCGCGGCAGCGTGCCTGACATCGAGCATCTATCTGAAGGCGTCCATGTCTATGTGCCGATGACGGCGCAATTGACGAGCGACGTTGACGCTGCTGCCGGGAAGGCACGGTAGATCCCGATGCCGAATGTCACGATCTATATTCCCGCAGACAGGATGCCGCCGGACGAGGCGCTCGCAGACCTCACGGAGCAATGCACCGAACTTTGCACCGGCATTCTCCGGGCTGCATTGGTGAACGTGCATATTGTCTATGTCGCTGTCCGGCATGGCCGGGGGCACCCCGCTTTCGCAGAAATCCAATATCGCCTTGAGCCATTTCGGACGCCGCCAGTCATGGCGCAGTTCATGGAAGGGCTGAACGAGGCCATCAATGGCAATATCGGCCTCACCGCGCGCATCCGTTGCTTTGGCTATGCAGCGTCGAGCATCCACGCACGAAATTGAACTGATACCTGGAGAAAACCATGCCTAGTCTTATATTACCCAGCCAGCAGATCGGTGATTTAACAATCACCGCCGTCAGCGATGGCTATCTCCACGCCAGTTTCGATTTCCTCGCGAGTATCGACCCGGCTGATGCCTCCCGTATGCAGGAAAATGCGGGGATAACGGATCATACCTCGATCCATATCAACTGCTACCTGGTGCGCAGCGGCGGTCGCACGATCCTGATCGACGCGGGAGCGGGTGGATTCAAACAGTGGGGCGGCCAATTAAAAACCAACCTTCTGCTTGTGGGCATCCAACCTTCCGAGATCGACGCGATCCTGTTGACGCACGCTCATCCCGATCATGTCGGGGGGCTGATGGACGCCTCAGGGGAAGCCGTCTTCCCGAGCGCCGAGCTTATCGCCCACCACCTCGAAGTCGCGTTCTGGCAGGATGACGGCAATCTGAGCCGCGCACCCGAGCGCGCCCGTGGCAACTTCCTTGTGGCGCGTCAGGCGTTCGAGGGTTATCGCGACAGGCTGCGCACATTCGACGCCGGTGAGGTGCTACCCGGCATGACGGCTGTTCCGCTTCCGGGCCATACCGCGGGGCACACCGGCTATCGTCTCGAATCGGGCGGCCAGAATCTGCTGGTCTGGGGAGATATCGTTCATTTCCCGCAAATTCAGATTCCGCGCCCAGAGGTTTCGATCGCGTTCGATCAGGATGCGCATCTTGCCGCCGAAACACGAGCCAGGCTGCTGGATTGCGTGGCCGCGGAGCAACTGCTGATCGCTGGTATGCACCTCGGCGAACCCGGCTTCGCGCAAGTCGGGCGAACAGGGACAGGCTATGGTGTTGCTTACGAAATGGCTTCATCGACCTGATCCCGTACAGGCCCTGCGGAGCAGGCAGGAAACAGAGGTTCTCGGCCCTGAATTCCACGAACACCCTGGGTGATTGGTGCCGGATCACGGCGAATCCGGCGGGCACGCGATTCCAGCGCCTCGCTCCGCAAGCGAAAGCAACGGTTCAAGCGTGCTCGCTACCGCTGTCGTCGGAAGCTCTATGTCGACGGACTTGCCGCAATCCTGCAACGGCCACCGTTCCAGTTCCCCCGTGCTGGGGAACTTGTGATGCAGGCAGGGGTGATGAAGCAAATCGCTCGCCGCCATCGGGACTCCTCTGGATCGCAAATATGCGGGAGCAGCAACAAGACATTGCTGAAACGTGCCGATCGCTCGTGTCATCAGCCGCGAGTCGTTTGCCTCTCCGGAGCGGATAACGGCATCGAACCCTTCGTCGATGATCTCGACAAGCCGGTCGGTGAAGTCGAGATCCGGTTCGATCTGCGGGTAACGGACGATGAACTCGCCGATGGCAGGCATGAGTAGCATTCCGACCCGCGGCAAGCTTACACGCAGCGTTCCGCGCGGTGCTTCCTGTCCCTGCGACAGCTCCAGTTCCGCCGCTTCGATCTCACAGAAGATCCGCCCGGCAGCGATCGAGGAACAATGCCCCTTCCGCCAACCGCACACTGTCGCAGACGGAATGGCTATGAAGAGGCCTGCATTTTACAACAGCCAAGCACGGAGAGCGGGGCCACGGAAGAGGATTATTGCGCGCATCGAGACGGCAATAGAGATAGTTATCCCCGACTAACGCTGAGGCCGTTGAACTCTGCGCCCATAACGGACATCGCTCGTTAGAGTGCCATTTCGTCCTTAGTCTTAACCAACCCGTTGGACGTCGCCACGATAATGTTTGTCGAGCGCCATTACGGCGCTCTAACATCGCAGTCACGAACCGACCGCCGAGGTCGAAGGAGCGAATTTTGCCCCCTTCTTGTCACAATCGAAAGGCACCCCACATTGCTAATTGGCACTTTGCGGCTGAGAAGTAGTTCACCCGTCTTGGCGGGTCTGGTGTCTGCGCCGATTTCCCTCATCTATCTGTTGCCCCGCAGGTTGGTGGCATTGGACAGGTAAGCCTCAACATCGGGGCATACACGTGGCCCTGAGCGCTTTCAGCCGAGTTCGGACGTCGTTCGATGTTTTGAACCACGTATGATAATGGCTACAGCGATTGACAGAAGCAGGATCGCGCTGGCCTCGAAGACGATGTTCTCGGCTGCCATTTCCTTTCCTTGAAGGATGATCAGTCGGGCGAGGGCAGTAATGGCAATTAGGATTGGGTAGACGAAGGTGAGGCCGCGCCCCGTGTAGAAGACCGTGACCATGCCGACGACCTCCGTGTATAGAAACATCATCAGGATATCGGCAAGGGTCACGGTCATCGTTCGGTAGATGTTGACAAGTTCGATGCTTGCGGCGGCCAGCGTCATCAGCGCGACAATAATGAGAAGTATCCGCTCGATGAAATGGAAGCCTGCGATCGCGATCGTGCGCTCGGTTTCGTTGATGGGTAGTTTGGGGGCGTCACTGGATTCTGGCATTTCAGTTCTTTCGTGTGGCAAATGAGGTTCGAGTAGAAGGCGCGTCGGCGCGGATGGATACCTAATTTTTGTTCCACAGTGATAGCGCACGCGAGAGTTCGGCTTTACCATCTGAGAGACGAAAAATGGAATACTACATTGCTAGACGCCGGCCCATTACGGCATCTAGCATCGGCCCAACGCTTTTCACTGGAACCTCGCGGATCGTCGTTTGGTGGAATGGAAAAGCCCGCCAGCTTAGGCCGGCGGGTTTCCACTTGGCCGATCACGTGGGTGCCGATCTACCGGGGAGGGGTGTAGTCTTATACCGACCTCGCAGCGTCCGAAATAGATTGAGGTGGCCATCCCGGCATTTCGTAGATCGGATCGAGCGGGAACGATTTCTGGTTACCGTTCATCGCATGTCTACAGAAAACCGATCGACAGGTCTTTGATCATCGGAGCAACACGATGAAATGATGAGCGCGCCTGGGAAGACCAGACACTTTCATACCTGTGGATAAGCGCCGAAGCATTTGCTAGCGGACGTCCATCGACCTGATGAGAGATCGGATTGGTTTTCGCTCTCAGCGGCGTGAGAACCGCACAACGTGTCCGGCGGCCAACGCGAGAACACCGACTGCTAATATAAGACCAGCGGTCGCTTTGGGGTAGTCGCGCGTCGCCGCTAACGCCAGTTCGGCATCGTTCTGCCACCGTTAATAGGGTGTCAGCTGATTGCATGAGTCATCGGCCTGGTGGCGGGAAAGATTATACATATGGATCTCCTTCTCTACGAAAGCCCCAAGTTCGGCTTCGGTTCCATGCGCCTTTGAAAGAAAGAAATGCCGTGCGTTTGGCGAGTGTCACAAGGCGGCCACTCGAAGGCTTCAAGCGACAATTAGGCTAAGGTTTCAGATTTCCTAATGAACGCCTAGGCTGAACTACGTTCGACCGTCACCGATGGGGCGCACGCTCCCTCAGAGGAAGTCACATGAACACGTTTCAAATTCTCAGTTGCCGGACCGCTTGCGCTCGCCATCTCGATCTCGGCGTTTGTCGCCGATCTTACATTGATGGGAAGCACCTGTCGCAGCGCCGGTATCGACATCGGCCTTCTATCGGCGCTTTGAGCTCTGGCAATTCCTTCGATGCGGGTTTTGATGTTAATTACCGCGCTACGGACTCTCTGGAGGCTTGCGGTTTAGGGAGCTCTGAAAGGCGCAAAGGCAAGACGAATTGCGTCCGCCATCCCATCAACCTCGGGCCCCCCGCGATCGGTGTTGCGCCGAAGAACGACCCGAGATGAATCAACCTGAGGAAACCCATCCGCCTCAGTCAACTCACGGGCACCGGGCGGGATCGTGCTTCGAGATATCGGCGCGATGGCTAGACCACTCGCTATCGCCGACCGTAGCCCACTGCTCGTGTCGCAAGTATATGCCACGCGGTAGGGGGTCGCATGTTGATCAAGAGATCGAAGTGCGAAATCTCGGCACCAGCTTGAGCGCCAATAAAGCGCAACTGGCACAGGCCGTTCAAGGTGTAAATCATGCGCCACAGAAACCGCCCACACTGTCGGGTCAATGGCGAGCACTTCGCCGGAGACACCGTCCCGCCAATCGAATATGATCGCCAAGTCTATATCGTCAGCCTCCAATGCCGCCAATTGCTGATCGGTATACCCGCACATAACGGTCACTTCCGCATCCGGATGCATCGTGGCAAATGCCGCAAGCGCTCCAGGAAGCAGGGTTTGATTGTATTCCTCCGGGATCCCGACCCTGATCACGCCCTGAAGGGGTTTGGTGCGCATTGCCGACGTTGTCTCCGTCACCAAAGCAACAATACGCTCAGCGTAAGGGAGAAGGCGCCTACCGTCTGACGTCAGTGTAACACCGCGAGGCCCGCGCTCGAATAAGGGGGCCCCTATAGTATCTTCCAGCTTTCGAATTTGCATGCTGACAGCGGACTGCGTTCTTCCCACCGCGTCCGCGGCTTTGGTCACGTTGCCCCGTCGTGCAACCGCAACAAAAATTCGCAAAAGATCGCTTTCGAGCAACTGAAACATACCGTCATCGTGTTTTCTGATACCAGGTATTATTAATATTCGTTTGTGAGATGTCTATCTCTCTTGTTCACTGGTCTCCGCAATTGGAGAAAGTGCGATGGCCGTCTGGCGGAAAGTATGGGAGAGGCTACAGGAGTTTTTCCGCGAATATGAACGGCGCCAGTCGTCACGGGATGCGCTGAGACAGATCATTGCACGTAGAGATATCCGCCTTCTCAAAGACGCAGGTCTGTACGATCCAACGATGCTTCTGATGACCGCCGGTTGTCACCGTCATCTTCTTCCGTTTGCTGACCTGATCAACGGCAAGCGTTCAGGCGATGCACGCTTCGCATGCGGAAGCGGCCTACAAATTCCGAGGCAATCCGCCCCTGATTCCGAAATGATGTCCCCCATTTCCGAGAAATAGCCGCCACTTCGATCCGAGATGATGCCTCTCCCTATGAAAGTGTGTGTGGGTGTTCTGCCGGTGTGAAGTTCCTTCCGTCGATGGTGACAAGGATGGAACGGGATGCCTGCGGAGACACTGGAGATGGAGCATGTCCGCGAGGTATCGTTAAAGGATCTGAGACAGCCGCCCGTGCTACTCGAGTTGACTAAGAGCTTGAAGCGTTGAGAATACAATTCCAACTTGCGACCAAGGGTCGTTAGAACTTGAAAAAATAACATCCCCCCGAGATATGTGGACGTTGATTACTGGGGACACCTTATCTCATAGGGTCGCGCGTTGCGACGGCCGGGGCTGCAGACGTGTTCTTACCTGGTCGTATAGGCGAAGTTCGCCAGGCATCTCAATTGAAACGGCGAGACCAAAGGGGACTAGCTCGTCGACAGGAGTGCCGGGATCTGGATCGCGTTGAATTGTTAACGAAACAGCCATTCCCTCTGTGACGACGGCTGCACGATCGCCGGCCCACTGGCGTGTGTAGACGGTGCCGCGGTTAGTCTGATTCATGTCAGGTTGGCGACCATGGCCCTCTACCGCCAAGCTGGTAAGGCCTTCAGGCTCCAGTATCTTCATTCTGACAGACCGATAAGCCTTTCGCCCTGGCAGCACGGGTGTGAACCAAGCGAGGGTGGCGGAAATGGAATGGCCGCGAGCCTGGCCCCCCATTGCAGCGGGGATTGGGACAACAACGTTTACAACGCGTTCCCTTCCAAGGTCACCGACACACCAGAATGTCGCACGATCAGCGGCGCACGCGACGGCATCATCCGCATCGTACACGCCATAACCGAAGAACCTGCGGATATTATCCTTCTGTCGAGGCGCCTGACCTCTTCCGAAAGGGCCGAGTAGGCGCTTGACGAGAGCGGCAGCTTCCTCCGGCCAGCGGGCAGGATGAACAAGGAGGGCCTTGATCAGGACGGCACGATGTGTTCCCGACAGCTGCAAGAATTCTTGCCCGTAAGCCGCTTCCAAAGCATCGTGTATGCGATGCGCGGTACGGGATGCAAGCGCCGTGGCCGCGCTGGTCCCGTTGGTGAATGCCTCTGCTCCCTCCATCCCCGGGCGCGGCGGGGCTGCAACCTTCAGGCCGGCGCCCCGAGCGGCGCCCGCAGGGCTGACGATGACGCCGCCACCGCTGCCTATGACCCGAAGATGCTCACGTGCCGCCGGCATAAGGAAATCAGGTTTGACGGAGTTGGCAAACCCTGGGCCAAGTCCGCTGGACGGATTTGCCGTATCGAGATCTGTGAATGGATTGACATTGACCCGGGCAGTCGCACGGTCGGCCTGCGAGACCCAGTCGAGATTTCGCGCACCAATCGTCAAGCCATTGATCGTCTCCGACGGGGAGAGAAGCCTCCTGTCCGCGATAATATCGGCGAGCGCGTTGACAACGCCCTCAGCCCGCACAGAGGGCGAAGCATCCTCGAGAGCCACCCGAGTGTCGAAGGCAGATACCGGAAAACTTGCAGTCACATTCCCCGCGCTAACGATGAAAAGTATCCCAAAACGATAGGCCAAGCGATCGAGCAACCGTGCCCACGGGGACAACTGTCCGTGAAAGGGCCGTCGCACGTTGCCCAGAGAAATATTCACGATGATGACCCAGGGAGCCGAAGGCGCGTCCCCGCCTCGCATACCGACGACCGCCTGGTAGATCAGATCAACGATCAGTCGATCTGCCGGAAATCGATCATTGTTCCCCATCACAGGGATGCAGTGAACCCGGCGCGGTAATGGCACTTCCGGCCGATTGCGATCACCATGCACGATGAGCGACGCCATTGCCGAACCGTGGACGCGCTTTGCGACAACAGCGTCAGACTCCAGACCGAACGTATCCTCAACATTGAGATGCCGCCGTAAAAGCGGATGAGCAGCGACAGGCACGCCATCGAGCAACGCGAGGATCGACGCATCGCTGACTGGCGGCTCGGCAGCCGGACCTGTCGGAGCGACAACGTCATTAGCCTCGATCCCGGTCACAACGCTCTGCGCTCGGATGTGCATAATCGGCTCGACACCGGCCAGGCTGCCCGGTTCGCGGGCAATCACCGACCTTATGGAGGCAACCGGGAGCTCGGCGAGGATCGCGTGATACGCGATATCGTCTATACGGGCGCGATGGATGAGATTTCCGCCAGCCTGACCGATCGCTTCAACCACAGCAGCTTCCGCGGCTGCACCGACCAACGCGGCGGCCCGGTAAATCAGCTCAATTTCGAGGGGAACGAGCTCGCTATCGTCGCGGCCGTCGACTTCCTCCGTAAGAATGTCTGCATCCATTGATTGGACACGATCCGAGGGACCCCAGACCCGGAGGTCGCGAAGACAGCTGAAGACGTCGCGCCAGGGGGCATAGCCGTCAGGAAGCTCTCCTGCATCCAGCCAGTTTCGCCAGAGTGAAAGGATCTGACGCAGAGCGACGAGGTCGGGAACAAGGAGGTAGGCGAAAGGCGCTTTATCCTCGTCGCTTGGGAGCTCCTCCTCGTCGATCAGCTCCAAACCTGGAACGCGATTGACGGCACGAGCAAAATTGGCGACGTCGCCCTTTACTTGGAACACAAGGAGCCGTTCCGGAGCCAGCGCCGTCGGATCGGCGCGTAAGGAAAGCCCCGTGGGGTCGCGTTGGAGCACCTGTGCAAGGCGCGAGAATTTTGGTGTGAATTCCTGATCCTGCCTATGCCGGGAGAATGGCTCAGGTCTTTGGATGTTTGCTTTCTTGCCCGATTGCCTTGCGGCGGATGCGCTTGGGCGCAGCCTCAACATTGGTTTGGTCGGATCGCTCGCCATTCAGAATTTCCGGTCCCACACGCGTGGCCCAGAGATCTAATTCAGAACGCAGAGCGTCATCGACAGAAATCTCTCCCAGGCCGAGTATTTGCCTTCTTCGCACGTTCTGGCAGAAATCCAAAGCCTCTGCGAAGCTAACCTGCCCCAGTTTTCCACCGATTGTCTTGGACGTTGTTTTAGGAAGGTCCGGCCAGTGGGATATGATGTTGTCGAGAAAGCCTTCGATACGTTTTCGGTCGGGCGCTGGAAAACTCAGGCGCATCTGGAAGCGCCGCCAAACTGCACGATCGAGCAATTCGGCGTGGTTGGTCGCAGCGATAACGATGACATAGCTTGGTAGCTGGTCGAGCTGCATGAGCAGGAATGAAACAACACGCTTTATTTCGCCGGTTTCGTGAGTATCGCCGCGCTCCTTGCCTATCGAGTCGAACTCGTCAAAGAAAAGAACGCTCGGCCGCGTACGGACGTAATCGAACAGCTTGCGAAGACGGGCGTTTGTTTCGCCGAGATAACTGCCAATCAACGCGTCGTATCGCACGACAAAGAACGGCAGACCGAGCGATTCGGCTATCGCCTCCGCAAAGGAAGTCTTACCGTTGCCGGGCGGGCCTGACAGAAGAACGCGATGACGCGGCTCATATCCATGGGTGCGCAGGACGTCTGCCCGAACATGTTCTTCAATGAGCTGCTTGCCGCCCTGCTCAACGGGGAGCGGCAGCATAAGTTGATCCAGCTGGATACGGGGCTCAAGTTCGAGGATCGTGTCTTTGCCGGACCCGGCCTGCGACGAATTGGAGGTTAAAGCAGGAGGCGTCACACTAACGGCGGCAAGCGCGCGCTCGAGCCGGTCCGCAACACCATGGTGATTTTTCGCGCGTTCTTCCGCAACCAGCGCCTCGGCGGTGGACTTCAAGGTCGCACGATCGCCGGTTGCTCCAGCCCTCACAAGGGAAATGAGAAGATCGCTTCGGGCCATTTCCTCGACTGACTCTACGTTTCCTGTTTGTTCACTTTCCGCATCTTATCGCAAATAGTTTATAAAGTCTCCCTACGCCAGCACGACGTCCCAGGGCAGGGCGGTTATACATGAATTCGAAAAGAGTTCGCGGCACGAAAACAACAACACCCCCCAATGTCCGTCGTTCCGCGACCGTTCGCTCAGTTAACAGAATCGTATGGCGCCACCCGAGCCTCACCTCCGGCGGAAGCTTTCCGAAGGGTTTACCTCGAAGGGCGGCGACGTGACTTTCACTGAATACGCCCCGCGACAGACTGTAAGTTTTTTGGTGGATGTGGCAGCTGTAGAGCTGCCACCACCGTGTGTTCCGAATCTTTAAAGCGTCGCTTCAGCTATGCCCAGACTTGGCGGATATAGCCTCTCTGCCAGCGCTTCTCATCGAGGTATGCTTGGCGCTGACGCCCCTCGCGATGGCGCCCCGGCGGCACCTCTCCGGTGTCCACTCACCACACCAGACAACCCGATCTTCCTCAAATCCAACACAAAGGCGCCTGGCCGCAGAATGCGGTGTCTTCTGCCGAGCAGCGCAGTAATTCCTATGCGCTGCCGAAGGCGGCGATACCATCAGCGCTTACGGCCCGATCGTGAACGTGATCGATGGTGGTCACCCGGCGTGGCGCGGGGGGAAACCACAGCGGCTGTCACCTCAGGATGAGATTAGGATCCTCCGAATTCCTCCTGGTTCAGCGAGCGATCACGGCAGTCCAAAAAAACCTTTATCGACTGTCCCGTCTGCTGTCAGTCTCTAGCGAACTGATTCAAAACGCGAATCCGCAGATCTGCTAAATTATGAGGCTCTCTCTCGCTTTTTTTAGCCCGCTTGACTCCCACTCGACGGGAGAACAGATACAGAACATCAGGTGTTCTTGCGGCATCAGGCCGTGCCAACCACTTACGCGAGCTGGAAGGATTTCGCGCACGATGTCGGCCATACGGAGCCAAAAAATTGCAGATCTGCGCGAGCGCATCTCGTCCATCGAGGGTGAGCGCTTGAGGAAGGGGCCAGAACAAGAGCAGTCCGAAATCGTACGCTAAGGGCGAACGAAATAAGAACTTATGCGACCCGCCGTAGCCCGGAGGGCAGGCGGAGCGATCGAAATCCGTTGGGCATCTGATGCTCGGCATCCCAGGTGTAGATGCCAGTAAGATTAATGTGCTCCCAACTAAGCGGCGAGATGTGCTTCGATAGAGTATCAGGAATATCTCGACCCTCTCGCTTTAGCTGTGCGATCGCACGGTCGAGATAGACAGTATTCCAATGGACGATCGCACTGACAACGAGGTTGAGACCGGACGCGCGGAACGCCTGGCTCTCGAACGACCGATCGCGGATTTCGCCCCGCTCATGGAAGAACACTGCACGTTTCAGCTTATGGGCGGCTTCGCCCTTGTTGAGACCGGCTTGGCATCTCCGCCGCAGTGCCGGACTTGAGTACCATTCGATCATGAAGAGCGACCTTTCGATACGGCCGAGTTCGCGAAGCGCCCTTGCGAGATGGCTTTGCTTCGTAGACGCGGACAGTTTCTTGAGGATCGTAGATGGCACCACGGACCGCGTCGTGATAGACGCCGCGAGATGGAGCAGGTCGTCCCAATGATCGAGGATCAGATTGGCGTTGATCGGGGCCCCGATGTGGTTCGACAGAGCCGGATATGCACCACTCTTCTCGAACGTGTGGAATTTCCGATCTTTGAGATTGCGCAGTCGCGGTGAGAAACGCTTTCCGATTAAGGCGAATAGCCCAAAGATATGATCACTGGCTCCGCCTGTGTCGGTAAAGTGTTCATGGATGTCGAGGATCGTGTCCTGATCAAAGAGCCCATCGAGCACATAGGCCGCCTCGCTCTCGGTCGGACTGATGGGCAAAATGCTGAAGTAGCCGTATTGATCTGATAGATGGCTGTAGAATTTCGATCCGGGCTCGCTGCCGTAGTGCAAGTTGATTTCGCCGCGCTTTGCAGCTCGGTCGCTCGCCCGGAAGAATTGGCCATCGGAAGATGACGTTGTGCCATTCCCCCAAAGGCGGGAATACGGATGCTGGGTGTGGGCATCGGTGATGCACGCTTGTGCCGCGCGGTAGGTCTCCGATCGAGCATGGAATGTACGCATCCACCCAATCTGGTGAGCGCTGATCCCTTTGGACGCGCCTGCCATCCGCTTCGGGCCGAGATTTGTCGCATCGGCCAGTACACCAGCGAGCATGGCAGAAACATTTTTTGGGACGTCGCCGGTGCGAACATGCGTGAAGTGATCCGCAAAGCCGGTCCATTCATGCACTTCCCTTAAGAGGTCAGGAACCTCGACCAATGGATACATATCGCTGATCTTAGCGTTCAATTCCTCGGCTGCCGCCGGGACGTCGCCGACGGTTGGTGTGACGATCAACGTTCCAGCCTCAAGACGAACTCCTTCGAGATTTCCGGATCGTGCTCTGTACGCCAGGCGGTGCACGTTGAACTCAAGCATCTGACGCGCTTCGGCGAGCCACTGCGCGCCGTCGCCCTGGACCCCCAAACCGAGACGATCCTCTTCCTTCATCGTGATGAATGTCGACCGCGGCATCAGATGTTCGTCAATCGGCCGGAAAGATCGGCTACCATCGACCCAAATTTCGGCAGATCTAAGCCGGTCTCGCAAAATGGCGAGCGTGGCAACCTCGTACAGACGACGATTGGGTTTTCCCTGACCGAAGATGAGTCGCTGATCAGTTTGGCTGAGGTGGGTGAGCGGCACGCGATCCGGGAGTGTCCGCCGTTTCTCGGCATAAAGCCGTTTCAGCAGCGCAATTGCGGCCAGAAGCGGATCGTGGCGACGCGCTGAGCGGAACGTGAAGGCTAGAAGGAATGCGCCGGCATATTTGTGAACGGTCGCATATTGCTCGGCTGCGACGATCAACGACGGCGCCTCGTTGTCGTCGACCATCGTTTCGAGCTCAGGCTTCATCCGAAGCAGTCGGTCCCAGCCGACTTTTTGGTCGAGAACATCCAATGCGTTCCGACCATAGTCATTGGCGGACTGCAGGGCGGTGATCGTATCTAGAAACATGCGCAGCGCTTTGGCAGTATTCGCTCTGCAGTCCATTTGCCGCTGCTTCTTTCGATTGTTGGCTTGCGAGAACAGCTTGCCCATCAGCTTGATGAACATCGTCACCGCATCATCCGTGAGCTTTTGACAAAGCTTGATGACTTGAGCCACTATCAGAGCGTAGCGACGGCTGGCGTTGAAGTCGCTGGCAAGCCAGGCCGGCGTTGCGTTGCCCTCCCGGATCATCTGCTCCCACCGTCCGGATGATACCCGCGCCTGCAGTTCCGGACGGATCTCCAACTGCCGCAGAAAAGCTATTCGCTCGGTCAACCCGACGAGGTTCGACGCAGCCGGCGCTTCTGGCGCCGAACGCAGCCAATGAAAGCGCGTCTGGCCGATCGTAGGGTCAACCTCTAACAGCCTATCCAAAGACTGAAGTCTATCGAGTGGTATGTTTTCAATCAGGGTTCTTTCTGCCCGGCGCCGGGCTATGGCACGGCCAGCGAGGCCGATGCGTTCAATCGTGTCGATCGCCGGCAGAAGAACTCCGTGTTCGCGAAACGCTGCGACAGCAGAGCTAGCTATCGCAGCACCGTCATCGGACATGGTCGCCGCTTGAATTGCCGCCATTAACGCGGCGCGGCGATCTTGCAGCGTCGCGCTTCTCGTATCCAGATAGACCATTAGGCGCGCCATATGGTCCCGACGGGTTTCTTCACGACGTGCATAGAGGGCAAATTCGTCTGGAGTGGCGCCGATCTGATCCGCAACATATTTCAGCATGGCACGAGGCGGAGTTTCTTCTGATCCGAGCACTCGACCCGGGTATCGCATCAGACATAGCTGGACGGCAAAGCCGAGCCGATTGTGATTACGTCTCCGCAGTTCGATCTCCAGGCGATCCGCTAACGACAACGAATAGTGGCGGATTAAGTTGTCCTCGTCGACTGGGATATCGATAAGCTTCCGGCGATCTTGATCTTTGAGAAGCTTGCGCTTTGCCATCGCCCGACTCCATTAACGACCAATCTGCAAGAAGCGTTGTCGAGTCGGGCCGGACAGAGAAATCAAAACTGGCGCATGTCGACGGCAATCCACAGAGATCGGATGCCGCACATCCGATCTACAGCATCGTTCCGGTTTCGTTCGGCCTTAGCGTACGATTTCGGACTGCTCTTGTTCTGACCCCAAATAGTCGCCCCCTCGTTCCGAGATGATGCCGCCCCCTTTTGAGGCATCTTTGAAGGATGTTGTGCAGGTGTGAAGTTTCTTCCCTCGAGGTCGAGGAGGAAGGAACGCAATGCCTGCGGAGAGAGTGGAGATGCGGCGTGTCCGCGAGATACTGAGATATCGGTTTGAGCAAGGACTTGGGCA
>Ga0268255_10000341_pt1 | contig 35142 bp, 32 predicted proteins | sample AgamicOrMarz_FD_200256 | JGI IMG/M metagenome (GOLD analysis project Ga0268255, IMG submission 200256) | Agave microbial communities from Guanajuato, Mexico - Or.Ma.rz (v2) (version 3) | ecosystem: Host-associated > Plants > Phyllosphere > Phylloplane/Leaf | place: Guanajuato, Mexico...
TTTATTAGCACAGATAAAGCTTCAGCAATTCAACAAGCTCAATATTGGGATGAATATCTACTTAGTGGAAAACCATGTCCAGCTTTAATGGGCATTTTAATTGCGGTTAAAGATAATATTCATGTTGCTGGTTTCTCAAATAGTGCAGGCACACTAGCTTTAGCTGATTTTAAGCCTAAAAGCTCCGCACCGATTATTCAAAAGCTCATTGAGCACGGCGCGATCATTGTTGGTAAAACCAATATGCATGAATTGGCCTTTGGGGTAACTGGTTATAATACTGCCATGCACATTGAAGGTGTCGTGGGTACACGAAATGCCGTAAATCCATTGCACATTGCTGGCGGGTCTTCTTCGGGTAGTGCTGTGGCTGTTGCCGCTGGAATGGTTCCGATTGCGATTGGTACAGATACGGGTGCTTCGATTCGTTTGCCAAGTGCATTAAATGGTTGTGTTGGCTTTCGTCCAACGGTGGGAAGATACTCACAAGAAAGTATTACCCCAATTTCACATACGCGGGATACGGCTGGTCCTATTGCACACACAGTATCTGACATTATTTTAATTGATCAGCTTATTACTCAAGAGCCAAGAAAAAAACCATTACCGCCTTATCAAATTAGGCTCGGTATCAATCCATATTTTTGGAATAATTTAGACGAAGATGTTCGTAAGCAGGCGCATATTGCGCTTGAGCTTTTAAAAGAGGCAGGAGTTGAAATTATTAATGTCGATATGCCGAATTTAGAACAACTCAATCACGCTATTTCATTTCCCGTTGTCATCTATGAAGGCAAATATGACCTTATTGAATATTTAAAACATCATCATGAAAATTTGACTATTGAGACTGTAGTTGATCAGATCTCAAGCCCAGATGTTCAGGCAATTTTTAAACAGAATATCCTTCCTCAATTAATTCAAGATCAGACAGCACAACTTGTTCCTGTTTTACCTTTCTATGAAAAGGCCATCAGTGAAGCTCGGCCTCAATTGCTTGAACTCTACCAAAACACATTTAAAGCGCATAACTTACATGCTTTATTACTTCCGACATCACCTATTGTTGCGCCACTCGCAAACGAACAAGCCAATTCAATTGAAAATTTTCAGACACTCATTCGAAATACAGATCCCGGCAGTAATATCGGATTACCGGGGCTGAGTTTACCCATTGGAAAGGGAGCGAAATCGAAACTACCCGTTGGATTAGAAATTGATGGTTTACCTCATCAAGATAGTGAAATACTTGCGATTGGGATGACTTTAGAAGAAATATTTAAGGTTTTAAATAAGTAAAAAATAAACCGATAATTCTCTATTTTTTAAATAAAAAAGAGTTAAAAGTAACTCTTTTTTAGATTAATTTTGTTTTGAATAGTACTTGGTTTCTTCAAAATAAGTTGGATTTAGTCTGAAAATTTTTACTGTATTCCACTTAATGTGGTTAATTATAAATATATTAAAAATACATATTTAATAAGCTATGCTTTAATATTGTTGATAAATCAGCATATTTATATTTTATACTTCTATAAATATTATAAAAATTCTCGAAGAATTTCTTTAAATTACATATTGCTCTAATTAAATCAACACAAGTCATACAAAGAAAACGCTAGTTTTTAATATTAGTGCAATAAATTTTTCTATCAATTAATTACTTTTGTATAAACAATAATATATATAAGTTATTGATTTTATTTATTTAGATTAATTTTTGAAGAAGGTTTTTATAATTAGATTTTTTAGAAAATATAAAATTACATAATTTTTAAACATATTTTTTATAGCATGCCGTGTATTGGCGTAAATAGAAAAAATATATGTCAAAAGGGTCAATGATATTTAATCGATTTAAGAACCATAATTTGCACCAAATTTTACGCTGTCACGATTCATTGAATAAACCAAGTGAAAAGTTACGTAAAAAAGACGCTAATAGTTTATTGGTGTAAATAAAAAATCGAATATTACAAATAAACGGAATGAATATGGATAACGTAGCTCAGCTAGAAACTGATACTAATTTCCAAAGTCGAAAAAAGATAACTTGGGGTGTTTTTAGTGTCCTGCTGTTATTTTTAGTCGCAGGCATTATATATTATTTTTTTGTATACCGATTTTATCAATCTACTGATAATGCTTATGTACAAGCTGATGTTACTTGGGTGATGCCAAAGATTTCAGGCGAAGTGATTGAGTTATTAATTAACGATAATCAGGTGGTAAAAAAAGGGGAAACTTTAGCTGTATTAGATCATCGCGATTACCAAGCTCGCTATGATCAGGCCCGTTCTGTGGTCAGCTTAAAAGAAGCAGCGCTTGGCGTACAACAACAAAATGAAAAGTCTGCTCGGTCTTCAATTACGGAAGCAAATAGTGGTGTAGTGGCAGCGCAAGCAGATTTATCCCGCCTAAAAAAAGATTTTGAACGTTATCAAGATTTACTAAAAGATGGCGTGATTACTCGTCAAAATTTTGAAGGTATTCAGTCTCAATATTTAACAGCTCAAGCGCAACTCAGCAAGGCACAAGCCGCCGTCAATGCAGCAGAAGCTCAGTTGGGGAGCTTACAAGCCAGTCGAGCGCAGCTTTTAGCAGATATTCAAAGTGCTCATGCAAACTTAAACCTATATCAGGTTGATCTGGCTTCCTCAAAAGTAGTCAGTCCTGTAGACGGCAAAATCGGTAGTCTTGCAATCCAGAAAGGCTCACGTGTTTCTCCGCAAACTCGATTAATGGCGATCATTCCTGAAAATAGTTTGTATGTACAAGCAAATTTCAAAGAAACTCAAATTGAAAAAATGCATATTGGTCAGAAAGTTGAACTCAAACTTGATGCCTATCCAAGCCTAACCTATAGCGGAAAAATTGAGAGTTTTTCACCAGCATCAGGTGCAACTTTTTCACTCATGCCACCAGACAATGCCACTGGTAACTTTAACAAAGTTGTACAACGCATTCCTGTACGTATTGCCATAGATTCAAGCCCGCATATTGATTTGATAAAACCTGGAATGTCGGTCAGTGCCACCGTTGACCTAAGAACTTAATAATAAAATTTTAGGTAATAAGAAATGAATAAGCACGTTGAAGCCGAGTGGATGTTTCCCGCAAAGACGGCATGGGCAATTTTTGCTGCCATGATTTTTGGCAACTTTATGGCGATTCTTGATATTCAGATTGTGGCGAGTTCTTTAAACGAAGTTCAAGCTGGAATGAGTGCAAGTCGTTACGAAGTCACTTGGGTGCAAACGGTTTATTTAATTGCCGAGATTATTGCAATTCCAATGTCGAGTATTGTCTCGCGGGTGCTTTCAACACGAGTGTATTACACCATCTGTGCAATTGGTTTTACGGTCAGTTCTTTACTTTGTGCGTTGGCATGGAACTTAGAAAGTCTATTGGTATTCCGTGGCATTCAAGGTTTTATGGGCGGTGGAATGATTCCGACCTCCATGACCGCATTGTACTTACTTTTCCCTGAAGCAAAACGCTCATTGCCTTTGGTGATGTTTGGAATGATCAGTACTTTGGGGCCGGCCATTGGTCCAACTATTGGCGGCTGGCTCACCAATAACTTCTCATGGCACTGGATGTTCCTGATCAATATTATTCCGGGCATTATCATTGCCACCGTCATCTACTCAGGTCCAAATATCGACCGCGCGAACTATTCACTCATCAAAAGTATGGACTGGTTTAGCCTCGTTGGTATGGCGATGTTTTTGGGTGGGCTTGAATATTTCCTTGACGAAGGCGCACGGCATGACTGGCTTGCAGACACAGGCGTTCGTATTGCTTTCATGATCTGCGTTGTGGGCGGCATGATTTTCTTCTCTAGAAGTTTCACTCAGCCTAAACCTTTGCTCGATTTATCCGTATTTAAAAATAAAAATTTTACCTTAAGTGCTATCACCACTTTTGTGATTGGCATGGCGCTCTATGGCTTGGGTTACATGATTCCCGTGTTTCTTGGGCAAGTCCGTGAAATGAACAGTAGCCAAATTGGTCATGTCATGATGGTGACAGGCATTGTCATGTTCTGCTTTGCGCCGTTCCTCGCATGGCTGATTCCAAATTTTGATACCCGAAAAACCGTATTTGTTGGAATGATTTTGGCGGGATTTGGTGTTTGGCTCAATTCACACCTCAGCATTCATAGTGATTATGACTTTATGTTTTGGCCGCAAATTTACCGTGGTATTGGTCTCATGATCTGCCTGATTGTGGTTTCTCATTTAGCCATGAGCACTTTGCCACTCAGCAAAGTAGCCGATGCCAGCGGTATTTATAACCTGATGCGTAATATCGGCGGCGCGGTTGGGCTAGCACTGATTAACTCATCATTAGATTGGCTAACTGCACTACATGTCACCCAGATTAATCAGTCGATGACACCGCAAAACTGGATCTTTACAGAACGACTCGACCAACTCACGGCGCAATATCAGGAAGTTGGCTCAAATGCACAGCAAATCGCACTCAGCGTGATTTATCGTGACATTCATTTTCAGGCACTGACATCTAGTTTTAATGACTTATTACGCATGCTCGCAATCATCATGTTTGTGACTGCATTTTTAACCATCTTTATGGATCGGGGGAAGAAAATGAACATGTAGCGATTTAGAAATAAAGAGCAGCTTTCAAAGAATGAAAAACAATAGGGCATATCAAAACGTATCCCTTCATAGAAAAAGAACATTGAGATGAGTTTTCTAAAATCGGTTGATGAGATCGGGGAACTCGCAAATTAGAGGTGGAAGGTTAAAGGATTATGATTAATACAACGTATAAACTAATTTCAAAATTGAACCTGAAAAACACGACTTATGGTCAATATTTTGAAAAAGAGCAAATCGATACTGAGCGATTAAAAGTGATGTATTCCATTTACGAACAGTATTATGAAAATACGAGATTTTCTATTTTCGTAGATGATTTCCAAAATAAAAGTGGTGCAATCTTAATTTTTGATTCACAAACAAATGAGATTGTGGGCTTCTCTACCGTTGTGGTGCAGCATTTCTACTTAAACGGTAAGGACTACACCGTATTATTTAGTGGTGATACGGTCATTTTGAAGAAGTTTTGGGGTACGCGTAGTCTGCAAAGTACTATGCTCAAACTCATGATCAAGTTAAGAGTGAAATATCCATTTAACGAACTCTATTGGCTTCTGATTTCTAAAGGCTATAAAACTTACCTGCTACTTGCCAATAACTACTATGTGTATTACCCAAATATTAAAGATGAAAACCAGCATCTTTCGGAAGTCGTCGAACACTACTGTGAGAAATTTTTTGGCGAATATTATGACAAAGATGCAGGCCTGTTAAATTTTGGAGATGACTATCAACCATTAAAAGGTGAGGTCGCACCCATTACTGCCGAAATGAGAGAAAAGAACCCAAATATTCATTTCTTTGAGCAGTTGAATCCGACATGGAAAGCAGGTACAGAACTGCCATGTATTGGTCGATTAGGCTGGAAAGATATTGCTCGTTTCCCAGTGAAGCTCATTACTAAACCTACAAGTAAGGGAAGATTTGAAGCTTGCGTAACACATAAAACAAAACGTAGAGAGGCCATCCAATGAAATCTAATGAATGGCTCACTTTAGGTTCCCATCTGATTTTAAAAAAATGGTGTGATGCAACTGACCTTAATTTTCAAAAACAGTTTAACGCTTTAGAAGCGACACAACGTCAAATCTTGCATTCAATTTTACAGACCTCGACGTTTGCTAAAGATAAAAAAGTTCAAAAATATGAGCAGTTTGTAAAAGCATTTCCTGCGACACGTTATGGCGCATGGCGAGAAGACATTCAGCGTTATCGTGAACAAAAGTTGTCACTGTCTAGCAGTAAACTGGTTCGTTTCCAGCCGACCAGTGGTTCGAGTGAACAAATCAAGTTTATTCCATATACCAAGCTGTTTTTAGATGAGCTAGATCATGCGATTGCGCCGTGGATGGCAAGTCTATACCGCAAATGTCCAGAGCTCAGTTCGGGCACACATTACTGGTCGGTGTCATGGTTGCCTGAAAGCCAGCGTGAAGTTTTAAAAGATAAAAACTTAAATGATGACAGTGCGCTACTTGGTGTCGGTAAGCGCATTTTATCTAAGTTTACCCAAGCTGTTCCAAGTAACGTCGCATTTGCAGCCAATGCCGATGATGCATTGTTTGCCACCATTTGTTATTTGGTCGCAAACCGTAACTTAGCCATGATTTCGGTGTGGAGTCCAACTTTTGCGCTGCAATTGCTGGAACGTTTGGAATTGCTACAACAAGACGTGATTGAGGTTTTACAAAGTGGCTCATGGGGTAACCGTCAGGCTTCATTAAAAGAAGTCACCGCACCTCGTAGCCTTGAAAGTGCTCAAGCCCTAATTGACAGTTCAAATGGCAAACACATCGACTTTAAAAAGCTCTGGCCAAAGTTAAGTTTAGTGTCGAGTTGGGATACCGCAGGTTCAAAAGCTTGGGCTGAAAAATTAAAAGAAAAATTGCCCAGTGTTCAGTTTGAAGGCAAAGGCCTATGGGCAACCGAAGGCGTAATAACGATTCCCTATAACGACCAATATCCACTCGCATACCAAAGTCATTTCTATGAATTTGAATATTTAGAAGGTGATAAACAAGGACAAATCATTCCTTCATGGCAGCTTAAAGAGGGTGATGTGGTCAGCCCACTGATTACTTCGGGTAATGGTTTGCTGCGTTACTGTCTGGATGATTGTTTACGGGTGACTGGCTTTATAGAGCAAATTCCATGTTTTGAGTTCCAAGGCCGCCGTTTTGGCGTAGATCTGGTCGGTGAAAAACTTGCGCCTGAAACCGCTCAGCAGTTGTTATCTCAGTTAAATGAAACCGAATCAAAAGCGATTTCTTTACTTGCGATTGATACCCAGCAACAGGTCAAACCATTTTATTGTGTGCTTTTTGAAGGTGAAATTCACCATAGCATTAGTAATGAATATATCGACAGCATTTTGCGTCAAAACTTCCATTATGAACTTGCACGGAACTTAGGGCAGCTCGACCAACCTCAAATTCGCCAAGCTAATAATGGTTGGAATGCGTACAAGAAACTAGTCATGTTTGATGGCATTATCGAAGGCAATATCAAACCTGAGCCACTCAAGAAAGTCACCCTCAATAGTTTGGAACAACTATGAAAGGGATGAAGCCATTTAATACTCGGTTTTTAACACTTCGACATGCCTTGTATTTAGGCGTGTTGTTGGTGTCGAATACGCATGCCATGACTTTAGATGAGGCTTTGTCAGCCAGTTTAAGACATGAAAGTCAGCTTGAAGTCAGCCGTTTAAGCGTGAACCAGTCAACGGCTATGCTTGAACAGGCTAAACAACGTGACGGACTTAAAGTCAATTTAGTCGGACAACTGGACTATGAAAGAATAGATACACCTTCACACGTCCTGTTTCCAACCGAAGGAAACCGTAAAGGCCGAAGTTTGCAATTACAGGCTGATTATCCAATCTATACCTCTGGCCGACACCGTTTAGGAATAGATATTGCCGAAAGTCAGCTTTCTGCACAAAACCAAGGTTTGTCAGATCAACGATCGGAAACTATCTTAAATACCGTGATGGTCTATACCGATGTATTAAAAAAGAAAGCGATTTTAGAACTTAGACAAAAGACTATGGCAAATCTGCAACGGTCTTTATATGAATCAAAGCGCCGTTTTGACGTAGGAATGATTACCCGTGCGGATTTGGCTCAGGTTTTGGCACAAGTCGCACAAGGCCAAGCCGATATTACACAAGCTCAATCTAATTTAACTGTAAGTGAAGCACAGTTTTATCAAGTGACAGGTGTAACGCCTGAAAACCTTGTTGCGATTAAACAACTACCTGCTATTCCCGCTAACTTAGATGAAATTTTGGCGCAAACCAAAAACCATCCAGCTTTAATGCGAAGTAAATACGAAAAGCAGGCTGCCGAGAAACAATATGCTCTAACCAAACGCGAACTCTGGCCAACGGTCATGCTGACCAGCCGTGCTGGAAAGCAAGATGAGGCAAGCTATATTGGTTCTGAAAGTAATAACTATATGGTTGGGGTGCAGCTCAATGTACCGCTCTATGACGATGGTTTAAATCGGGCCAATGTCAAAAAAGCACAGGCCGATATCGATTTGGCTAACCAAAAAACGCGAAGTCTTGAACTGGATTTGAATAAGCGTACACGTACGACCTATGCGCAGCTTCAAACCATTCGACAAAATAAAGAAGCACTGGCAAATGCCATAGAGGCTGCGTCTATTGCCTTTGTCTACACACGTAAAGAGTTTGATGTCGGCACCAAAACCACTTTTGATTTGCTCAATACCGAGCAAAAGTTACTTGATGCAGAAACTCAGAAAACTGTGAATGACCAAGACGAAGTCGTGTTTGTCTATCAGCTACTCGACCAAATGGGGCGTTTAAATAACTTGGTTCCCGTACAGACCGCACAACAGGTGAATAATGAATAAAACAAATCCACCACTTGCTGATAATACGCTCATTACCCGAGAAGCAACTTTGGCAGATGATCAGGCTTTACGAGATTTAGTCGCCGTACCGATGACCACCAAAGGGATACAAATTAGCTTTCAGCGTGAACCGAGTTATTTTAGGGCTTCTGACATTGTGTATCGACATAAACTGCACGTCGTGATTGAAGACACAGAGAGTCAGAAAAATGTCGCTTGTTATAGCAACGGTTACCGCCCATGTTATGTCGATCGGAACATTCAAAACTTACGTTACGCGGGTGATTTACGGGTAGATCACAACTATCGCGGGAAATCACTGGTTAAGGTTTTAGCAAAACATGTAAAACAGACCATGCATGAACCGAACTATAGCCAAATGATTATTTTTGATGATAATCATGCAGCACGGGCTGCCATCCAAACTGGTAAAACGGGAATGCCTGATTATTATGATGAAGGGCTTATAGAGACATTGAGTCTGACTGACTTAGGCACAAAACGAAAAATCAACGCTTTTTTAAAACAGGCTGCTAAGCAAAGTGATCTTCAAGAAATCCGTAGCTGTATAGCCGAAGCCAAACATGTACCCGCAATGAATCAGTTTATTGCCGACATGGCCGAGTTTTATAACTTTATTCCAGCTTATAACTTTGAAGAACTTGCCGAAGGTCATCAGTATTTTTCAGGCATAAGACTCTCAGACTTTTCACTTTATTTTAAAGGTGAAAAACTGGTGGGGATGTTTGGTTTGTGGGATCAACATAGTATTAAGCAAACTAAAATTTTGCATTACAGCTCAGCTATTGGCGTGCTTAGACCCATTTACAACTTGTTGACTCCGCTAACTAAGGGCATGCGTTTGCCTAAACTCGGGGACTCTATTCAGTACCATGTGCTACATACGCTTATGTGCCATCCCGAAGATTTAGCTTTGCACCACACAATGCTTGAAGATGCCTATAGCAAGTCAAAACAGCAGGGCGTTGGTGTGGTGAGTTTTACGCTTTCCCATAAAGACCCGCGCTATCAGTTAAACCAGTTTTATAAAGGCGAACGCTTAACGGGTATGCATGGCTTTATTAGTTATGAAGGTGACCCAAGACCACATTTTGATAAAAACTTGATTCCATACTTAGAGGTTGGACGTATTTAATTTAAAGCTTGAAATGATATTTTGAATGAAGCCCGCGAAAGTGGGTTTTATCATTTTTAATGCGACCGATGAGGTAGTTGATCAGTTTATAAAAGAAAATATAACCATAATTTATAATATAATTATTTAATTTTTAATGAGAATTTTTTTAATCTTTATTAATGCGTAGTCACTAAACATACATATAGCGCAACTACTATACAAATCGAAATTTAATAACATGGTAGTTAAGTGATGAAAAAAAGTTTATTGGGCGGTCTTATTCTATCTTTGTGTACGACTCAAGCTTTTGCTTTAAATATTTTATTGGTTAATGATGACGGTCTAACCAGCAATATCAAAGCACTTTATGATGAATTAAAAGCAAATGGTCATAGCGTGCTTGTGTCTGTGCCGTGTTCGCCACAAAGTGGTCGCGGTGGCGCAATCGTCATGTATAGCTCAACGACCATTTCTGCAGATAACGATAAGCAAATTGCGGCTGAAAATGGTTGTCACAATGGCGCAGCACCAATCGGTGCACCTGCTGCTGGGACTTTTACTAAAGCGGGTTATACCAATGGTGACTGGAACTACGCACATGGTACACCAGTGATGGCGACAAGTTATGGACTCGATGTGGTTGCGCCAAAACGCTGGGGTAAAGCGCCAGACTTAGTTTTATCTGGTCCTAATGAAGGACAAAATGTCGGAAAAGTCGTTGTGCACTCTGGCACGATTGGTAATGTACAGTTTTCGGCAGGCCGCGGCATTCCATCAATTGCCTTAAGTGCCGATACCAACACGGTAGATGATAAGACTTTAAACAACCCTAACTCTGCAATTGTGGCAAAACAAACCGTAGTGTTATTAAAAGAATTACAAGCTAAGGCTGGTAAGGGCCAATTGTTACCAAAAGGCATTACCCTAAATGTTAATTTTCCTAAAAATTTAACAACCAACACACCTTTTTCTTTTTCAAAAATTGGGACGTATGACTTATATAAGCTGAAATTCCAAGTAACCAAAGACAATAAAGGCAATAACCAGTTTGGCCTAGGAATTGATGCGGCACCTTCGGCTCCAACAGCTGCTCAAATGTCGGACGAAAGCGCCGTAATGCAAAGCAAAATTGCTGTGACTGCAATGCAAGTTGCTTACGATCAGCGACCAGCAGGTCAAGAATGGCTCAAAATTCGTTTAAAAAGCCTATTTAACAAGTAAGGGGGAAAGACCATGAAACGTTGTTTGTTGGTTTTACTTCTTGGGTTTGGATTGGCGGCTTGTAATGACAATGATCATGATGACCAAGTCTCGACTGAAAAACCTACCTTAGCGCCGAGCTTAGACGTAGGTACCTATATTATTAGTACCGAAACTGATGAAGAGTTACCTATGGCGGGTAAATACTATTCTGGCGCAGATGGTTCTAAATTATTGGTTTTAGATGATGATGAAAATCGTGCCAAGATTGTGATGAGCTATGACGCAAAAACGAAAGCTTGGCAGAGCAATCAGTCTAATCAAGCGATGACCGTTGAATTGGCACATTATGAAAAAATTGATGATCAGAAAATTACGCTGAATCAATTGGCTGGTACATACGATTTATCTTTTCCAGATGGAACAACGGTAAATGCCGAGGTCAATGCACAAGGCAAAATTGTCTCGAAAGATCCAAATTGTGTGTTTACAGGTATTATTACTGAAAGTGCATTAGCGAACACTGCAAACTATCAATTTACCGATAACAAGTGTGATGCGCTAAAAAACAACTCGAAAGGATTTGTTGTGGTGGATGAAGACTTAGAACCTATGAGTTTTAGACTCGTATCTGACACGGTTGCATCTAAAGACATTTGGGCATTTGCACAATCTTAAAATAAAAAGGCAACGGATTTATTTCGTTGTCTTTTCATTCCAATCTATCTTGCGCCGTTGAAACAATTAACATGGTTTGAAGGTAATAATCTACACGTGAGTGATTATTGTCCTTATGTGAGTTATGCGCATTAAAAGCTGCATCATGAAGTTTTACGACTCGAGCGATCGGATTCAAACTACAACGAATTAAATATTCTTCGCGTGTTTCAGTTTCCCGTTTAGTTAATGCATCAACGGCATCACGGACTTCTTTGCCAAATAAACTTTCGATTTTGTCTAGCGTAAGAGGTGTGTCTTCAACGCTATCGTGTAGAAGGGCTGTAACAATATAGATTTCTGAAAATCGGTGTTCAATTAATGAATTAACTACACCTTTAATATGGTAATCAAAGTAATCATGAGGACCATACTTTTGACCTTGATGAGATTCTTTTGACAATTTCTCTGCTAATTCAACTTTATTTTGAGTCATTTTTTGCTCTTATCACTTTAAGTATATGATACGGCCTAATTTGTAAGATGGGTCGCTTAAGTCATAATTTTATACTGAATAGCCACTCATAAAAAACACTTCTTAATAAGAGTAATCACTCATTTTTATTTATTCATTCTTAGTTGAGATAGGACAATTCACATCTTAAGTTTTCAAAATTTTAAACTTTAACTTAATGATATAAAAGTAGATTGTAAATAATACTTAAGAATTTCCTTAATTATGTAATTAAATGAAAAACAATAACTATTTAAATAATTTCTAGCCAATTTTACATTGACACTTCAAATATTGGAGATTACCATTTGCGGGCTGGCCTACATTGCCAGTCGGTTGTCGCAGACCGTTCTTCAAGAGCATTAAAAGATTCTTCTTTTAGTGTGTATACCCTCGTGCCCCCTCTATGGCGGAACGGAGGGGGACACCTTCGGGTGTGCTGGGTCTTGAAGCCAGTCTGCGAACCCCTTTCGTTCTGCCACCATAATTCTTAGGCTCTGGCAGAACTCCATATATAAGGAGTTGGCTTTGCACATCCATTATTTCTTGGCAACCTTTGCCAAAAGCTATAACAACACAGCTTAAAACATTTAATGCAGCTTGATCGCCGTAAGGCTTTTTCAGGCTTTAGCTCGTTATTATTTAAAACTTAGACAATTAAAACTTGAGATGTGCTGCGCACAGTCTTTACGGCTTTGCTATGCCTTTTTTCTCCCCAAAGGCAGCGGTTTTATATCTCATTTATATACAACAATAATTTTATAACGGTAAAAATATGCCAAAAATAGTTCTCCCAACACGTGCATTACAAGTCGTAAATAAATCAATTGAGTTATTTCACTACAACGGATTTCATCTGGTCGGCATCGACAGACTTGTGAAAGAGTGTGAAGTGACCAAAGCGACTTTTTATAACTACTTTCACTCAAAAGAACGGTTGATTGAAATCTGCCTGATTGTGCAAAAAGAACGATTAAAAGAAAAAGTGGTTTCAGTGGTTGAATACGACCACGATACAAACGCAGCCGATAAACTCAAAAAGCTTTATCTTTTACACGCAGATTTAGACGGGCTGTACTACTTATTATTTAAAGCCATTTTTGAAACAAAACTGACCCATCCAAAAGCCTACCAAACCGCCGTGCGATATAGAACATGGCTCATCAATGAAATATATAGCCTACTTAGAGCGCTTAACGCGGATGTTTCCTTTACCGATGCCAAACTATTTTTATATATGATCGAAGGCGCTGTTATTCAGCGTTTAAGCTCAGATCAAATTGATGAGAGAGTGGTTGAAGTGTTTTTGAGGGGAATGGGGTAATTAAGATTTAAGTTGTAGAGCGGATCTTTGATTTTTTGATATAACACAGTTGGATTGCCAACCGCATTTCACTCTGAAGGTTCTGGTTTTACTGTCCATTCTGTTATTAGGATGTACAGCTCATAAAATCAAAAAAATGTCAATTAGTGTTTACTTGCAGTGAGTTCAGGCGAAGCCAAAATATAAAATCGGAGTATCGCCCTAAAGCCTCTGTTTCGTACCAAACGATAGCATCTTGATCAGCAAACAAGTCTTGTAGAAATTTATAAACTTTTCTTTCGCCCAGCGTGGTGTTATCTACATTATTTAGTGTAGTAGGCACCATATCAACCATAGCTGTTTTCCTTTGAATTCATTAAATCAGAAATTATTTTTTGAAGTAGGTACGTTTTAATTTTTAGTAATGAATCTAGTATTCAACGAAAATACCTTGAACTTCTAAGCTGCATAAAACTTAAAACAGTAGACAGATTAAGTTCTCTGATTAGCAAGTCCTACTTAAGCGGCCAAATAATACAGTAACTTATGGTGAAAAAGATACCCCACAAATGCCCCAATTTGAGGTATATTAAAGATATATAAATTTATTGTCGATGGTTAAAATAAGTGGGTAATGAGTTAAATTTTTTATCAATTAAACAAGCTAAAGACTTGTTGAGTCAGATTTTAAATACCGAAATCGATGATAAAGATTTTTTCACTTACTGCTTTGAAAATGGCATTCCTATTGTCAAGAAAGCACTGACAGAGTTTTCTGTAATTAAAGGATTTGAAATAACTCAGTTTGAAGCAGATGAATTTCATCGATTAACAGATTATGAAAGACCTTCTGATCCCAAAGAGCCTGAATGTATTTATCAGAATTGCAATTTTAGTGAAAGAGTAGAGCAGGTAAGGTCTCGTATTTATCTAAAGATGCGAAAAGAAGAATATAAAATTAAAAAAGAAAAAATATTTAATAAGTTGAAATATTCACAATATTCTCATGAAGAGAAAGTAAAAATTATCGAGAAAGAAATTATAACTTATACAGACGTCAAAGATCTTGTTGAAGATATGATGAATACGGATAGTGAATATATTGACCTTGTTAGTAAAAAGGAAAAACTAAATAGATTAAATATGATAAAAGAATCTATTCTAGTTAAACAGATTAAAGGGAAAAATTATGCATTTTCTGATAAAAAAATTAAAATATTTTCAAGCGGAATTTATAAATTTTTAGATGAGGATTTGACCTCTGATTATGAAATTTTATGTAAAATCCAAGGTGATTTTGGCCTATCAATACCTAATAAAATATTAAATTTTTTAGTTGATGATGATGGAATTTATCTAAAATATGGAAAAAAGAGAAATGAAATATTTAATACAAATCCTTCCTTAATTGAAGGAATTTTATATGAAGGTTTCTTAAGAAAAGATATAGAAAATAAGGTTAATATTAGTAAAAATAATGTACGTAAAAGTTCAGATAATCATATAGAACAAATCGAAAATAAATATTTATGTATTATTGGTGCTCTTTTAGAGGAAAGAAAAAGAGCAGTAGGAGGAAAAAGAGTTCAATCTTTAGTAGCTCAGAATATTGAAGATATGACGAAAAATACTGATGCAATGTTATCAAAAAGTACCCTAGAAAAAATTTTCTCATCCGCAAATAAAGTATTTAAACCCTTTAATAACAATGAAATAGATAAATAATTTTTGCATAAATATAATTATTTTTTGCAAATGAAATGAACTATATGTCTAAAAAAGTGAAACTAGCCTCATCCCCATGATGAGGCTTTTTTATGAGTATTACAGTTTTAAAAAATGATTCATTAACAAATTACTTTTCTGATGACGCGGTAGCAACAGGGCAAATTCAACCGACTGATCCAATGCAATTACTAGCAGATCCAAATCTTTTACGTAATGCTTTACTGATTTATTCAGAAAAAGTGATTGAGCTAGAGCACAAAGTTGAAGTTATGCAACCTACCATGGAAGCATTTGACCGTATTGCTACAGCCGAGGGAAGTATGTGCCTAACTGATGTTGCTAAAGCTCTACAACAAGAACCACATAAATTTAATAAGTGGCTTCACATGAATGACTGGATTTACAAACGTCATGGCAGCAAACATTGGGTTGCTTATCAAGAGAAAATTAAAGCGGGATATTTAGAACATAAAGTAAAGGATATTCAGCTGCCTGATGGGACGATCAAAATCACAGAGCAGGTAAGAGTAACGCCAAAGGGCTTAACCAAGCTTTCAAAGCTTTTAGGAAACAACAATGCATAATTTAGGCAATAAAAAAGCCCTTCAGAGAGTTTTTGGCGGAATCAAAGGGCTTTGGATTGCTAACACAAGGAGCATTAACAGTGAACAGTATGGTACAAGGGTTTGGGAAAAATCAAGTCTACGATGCCACTGATGTTGCTGAAGGTCATGGTTTACTAACGAAATATTTAGCCAGCTTAGAGTGCTTAAGTTAGATGCTTTTTTTACGTTAAAGCAATTTAAAAAGCCCTGATTATTCAGGGCTATTTTGTCTAATTTTCAAATTCCACATTATAAAGTGATGTTAAAGACGCCTTTATTTTTTCATCTTTAGTTGCTGCAATGTACTCTTGCATTTTTTGCTTGTACTCAGTGTGGCCAGCTTTATATTTTGCATACAAGTATGAGAACTCGCCTATCTTATAATCAGGGTTAGCCTTGTTTTCTGGTTTGTCTAGCTCCACTTTTAGAACGTCTGCTACATTTTCATAGCATTGATTAATCAAAGTACTTTCTTTCTTTTGTAAAGTTAATAGCTGACATCTAAATGTAAGTCTTGCTGTGTCATTTGGTTTCTCTGCAAGTTGCTTATCATTCAATGCGTGTGCTTTGTCATAGTCATTCAAAATCATATAAATATTCATTTGAAGCAGTTCACGTTTACGCTTGTCTGTGATCTTGTCTACTTCTGGAAGTATCTCGCGCATATGCTTTTGAAAGACTTCTTTATCTTCCATAGAGTATTTTTGAACATACTCATTATGCTTATCTATAATCTTCTGATCTTCCGCAGACAATGCTTTAGGTGCTGACGTCTCAGTTTTTACTTCTGTTTGTTTAGTGCCGTCAGAGGCGTTGCCGCAGCCGCTTAGAAGTGCTGAACCAATAATAAATAGTGCTAATTGCTGTTTCATTTTTTACGTCTTGCCGCAGATGTGATTGTAAATTCATGATTGGTATAGGATGGATTTGGTACGACTTGTCCTCCATCTATCCATCCAGTATATGAAAGCCGTAATTTAACAGTTATTGGTTCAAGATCAGGTGGAGGTAATGTAAGTTCAATACTACCCACTGGCTGCATATCTTTTTCAGTATTCCAAAAACCCTTACCTACAGGCATAGGTTTTACAGGCCCCAATGGCTTGCCTTTTTTTAGTAATTGAATTGATGCTTTTGGATAAATTTGGGCATCATTTTTAAGCACAGGTGGAAGAAGTGCTACAGATACGAATAAACTTGTTTTTTGATTTTTTCTATTAACAACAAATGTGCATTTACCAGAAACACCTTGGGCAATAATCCCTATTAAATTTCCTTTATCTTGATCATAAGGGAATAAGAAGTTCTTAAATTCCACACGCTCTTCTTTTGAGTTTTCGATATAGTAGTTTTCGTACTCATCCTTCACGAAACTATCAGTAGTTTCCTGTTTTTGAGACATAGGACTAGATGAAGATTTTGTGGCCGAAGCTGAACCACCACCATTATCTTGAACAACTAAATTTTGTTTAGGTAAAAGCTTACAACCACATGAAAGTGAGTCATTAACGCGAGCAGCAGCTTTGCCGAAAATCTGCATATTAGGATCGCCAGAAACAATCGTAGCGACAATTTTATGTGTTGGGCAGGTAGCTTTATCACCGACACATGCAACGGCAATACCGTCAATCAGGAATATACTGTTCCCAGAAATTACTTGACCACCGCCAGTAGTAGGACAGCCTATAGTTATATATGGTGTCGCCAAAACTATTCCTTCTTATTTTAGTGAAGTGACGGAATGATAGCAAAGAGGGGTAGACAGTGCTGTATAGTTTTATTTATCAAGACGTACAGCCCATACGATCAATAATAATATGATTTAAAAAGCTAGGTATGAAGGTTCTTTTAAAGAAATTTTTATGTCACTATCCTTGGAGATTGAATGTTTATTCGAGTAACTTTATGAGGATGGTCAGTAAAAATGAAGTCATTCCTTATATATGACTCTTTAATAAAAAGATATATTTTATTAACTGTAGGATTAATTGTTATTGCCTTGATGATAGGTATCTTTTTTAAAGGGATACTTGAAATTGATTTTGCGATTGGGGTTATTTGCGGCTATTTAAATATTTTTCTTTTATTAAAGAATTATAGATTTCCACTTATTCCTGAAGTTGAAGAAGATAGTGACGACCTTGTTATATACGCAAGGTTGACTCTTCTTCTTCTTTTTGTTTTGACAGAATTTGGTTTTTTAATTGTCGCATTGTTTTAAATTTTTAAGGACGTTTTACTAAAAATAAATTTAAAATTGCTTAAGAAATGCATATTTAAGCTTATCTATTTGGAAAGTTCCCCGATTGAGAAACTTTCCAATATTTGGCTTAAAGATGTTTTTGAAAGAACGGAATAATTCTTTCTAAAGCTTGAGCAACAGGCTCAGGTTGATCGTATAAATCATAATGGCTCGCACCTTTCACCACAAAGAGGTTTTTATCTTTAGATGCAGCTTTGCTATATAGCTCATAACCGTCGCGATAAGAACCAAACCCGCCTGGAATTTCACCAATCACAATTTGTAAGGGTTGAGTGAGTAGGTGTTCTGCCAAATGAAACGCATCAAACCCAACAGCAGCGGCTAAACCTGAAAAACGGAGTTTATTTGGTGAACCTTCTGCCTGTCCACGAGAGGTTTTGTAGTAATCAATCGCTTCTTTGATATCAATATCATTGATTCCAGCTTGTTCACGCTCTTGTTGTGAGTTTGGAATGTACTGGGTAATAAAAGGTTCAGCACCACGCGCTTCGGCAGTTCGCTGTGCAGCAATGGCTTCTAAAGTTTTAATGGCAGCTTCTGGTGTCTGATCGCCCTCACGCATTAAACGACCATAGTTTGCTGCCACAACAGTTGCGACCGCTTTAAAACGGCGTTCGGTCATAGCCGCATTGACAGCATAACCACCGCCACCACATACACCTAATACACCAATGCGGTTTTCATCCACATAAGTAAGCGTGGTTAAATAGTCGGCTGCACAGCGGAAATCTTCTACACGTATTGCTGGGTCTTCAAGAAAGCGAGGCTCACCACCGCTAGCACCCTGATAAGATGCATCAAACGCTAGACTAATAAATCCAGCTTCAGAAAGTTTTTCACCGTAAATTGTGCCAGCAGTTTGTTCTTTACAACTACTAATTGGGTGAGCACATACAATGGCTGCATATTTTTTGTTTTCATCAAAATCTTTTGGAAAACGAATAGTTGCAGAAACATCGATATTTTTATTTTTGAAGGTTACAGTTTTCATCATCTTATCTCCGAAAGAGAAACTAGGTCGATGAAATAAATATACTCGTAGTGATTTATTATGATAATCCACTATAATCAGATAGAACTTATATTGAATACTTATAAATAATGAAAGAAAATTTAAATGATTTGCATACTTTTATGGTCGTTGCTCAAGAACGGAGCTTCACCCGTGCGGCTGCAAAACTAAGAACATCTCAGTCAGCAATTAGCCAAACACTCCGTAATTTAGAAGACCGAATTGGTATAAAACTATTATCACGAACTACAAGAAGCGTAGCACCTACAGAAGCAGGTGAATATCTACTCAATTTGCTTCAACCTGCAATACAAGAAATAGAGCATGGCATAAATCAAATCAGTGCTTTAAAAAATGATCCAGCAGGAACATTACGTATTAGTGCAGATGAATATGGAATCCAAAGTGTTATATGGCCAGCAGTTGAAAAAGTAATTCAACAGTTTCCAAAAATTTCAGTAGAAATCATCTCTGACTATGGTCTTGTTGATATTGTAGAAGGACGTTTTGATGCAGGACTTCGAAGAGGCGGTTTGGTTTCTAAAGATATGATCGCTTTACAGGTGAGTGAGCCCATACAAATGTTAACGGTTGCTACCAAAGAATATTTGGCTCGTTATGGTCACCCTAAGCATCCAAAAGATTTAGTGGAATACCAGTGCATTAATTTAAGATTACCCACACATGGTGAACTCTATCGTTGGCAATTTACCAAACAAGGTAAAACACAAACAATTACTGTTAATGCTAAAGTTATTTTTACAACTTTATCTCCAGTGCTTCAAGCAGTAAGAAGCGGTGTAGGAATCGCTTATTTACCTATTGATATGGTTCAGCCTTATATTGAAAGTGGTGAATTAGAAGAAACACTAAAGGACTGGCGACATAGCTATGAACCTTATCACCTGTATTATCCCCACAGACGAGAACAAGCACCTTTATTAAATATCTTAATCGATGCGTTAAAAGAAAATTTTAATAAAAAATAGCTGCTCATAAGACTTATGGTTTGAGCTAATAATTAGAATTTTGCTGCTAATTAAATAAACAAGGATATTCCACTAACATCCGTGTTAGAAAATTGGTTTAGGTTAATGATGAAATGGAAAGACTGCATTAGTAGTTATTCATCATTTAACGCACATTCAAAATTACTTGGGTTTTCTTTACATCTTACTTTTTTCAAAAAATTCATCATTTTAGGGTCATAGATACCTGCTTTGGTTAGCTGTATACGTGCCTCGCGCATCATCTTCATATAGTTTAATTGTTCGTTTTTAGGAATATCCATCCAATACTTTGCAGGAATATCACTTTCATATTTAGCAATAATGCCAAACGTTCTATTTAATTGGCTGGCTACCCAAGTTCGCGACTTTTGCCCAAAACCTGCTGGAAACTGGTCTTTACGGATAATAAAGTTTGCTGAAATTTGAGTTAAAGGAAAACGAACAATTGCTCCTTTCTCACCTAGACCTTTGTGTAGTTCAAAAGGTTTAAATGCAACAATAGGAGCGGGCACAATATCAATTTCATGGTTATTAAACTTCGCACCAGCATTGGTCACGTCTACAGATACAGCTTGACCTCCGACATGTTGAACAAGCTTTGGTTGGGCTTCATCATATTTAAATACCCCAATTTTTTTACCAGCAGCTTTAGCGAGCGTATTTATACTTCTATCATTAACAAATAAATATGCAGGTCCAATTGTGCCTAAACCTGCAATTTCGTAAGGACCTACAACCATGTTTTTTGCTGCCATAGGTGAAGACAACAGCTTATAGGCATTAATTGCCGTTTTCATATTTGTTAGTGCGCCGACTGCATCTAAAGAGCCTGTGTATTTATTAAATTGACGGCCACGTAAACCACTAATAATAGCGCCATCACATTTTCCAACTTTCAAATCTTCAGCTGCAACGCGTTCATCAACATATGCTTTTAAAGATATATCAGCTCCCCAATTTTTGGCTTCAAGTGCATAATCTTTGGCTAAAGCGAAAGCGTCTCCCGATTTACCAATTGGGTCAAAAACACAGACTTCTTGTTGCTTGGCATAAATAGTTGTTGTTAAACATGTGCTTGCAATAAATAAAATAGTTTTAAAACGATCCATATTTAGAGTTATCCATTATTTAAATTATAAAAATTATTTTATAAATATGGGTCAGATTAGATATGGCATTTCAACAAAAATTTTAAGGGAAAAAGGCAAAAGACAACTAAGAGAGGCAGTGACCAAGCTATCGAAAAGTTGAAAAATATATAGCCCGAGACTTAGATAAATCAAATTTTTACAATTCTAGATATTTTTTCAAATAGTGACCTGTGAATGATTTTTCTGCTGAGAGCAAACTAATAACAGTTCCAGAGAACACCAATTCACCACCTTTGTCACCAGCTAATGGACCAATATCAATAATCCAATCTGCTTGGCTAATGATATCTAGATTATGCTCAATAACGATGATCGTATTACCTTTTTCAACCAAGCTATTTAATAAACTAATCAATTTTTCAGTATCAGAAGGGTGTAAGCCTGTACTCGGCTCATCTAATACAAAAATATTATCCGTTTCATTGAGCTCTTTTGAGAGTTTTAATCTTTGGCGCTCGCCACCTGAGAAAGTATTTAAGCGTTGGCCAATTGCAATATAGTCTAACCCTAAGCTTACCAATGAATTAAATTGCTGCTGTAAATTGCGATCTTCAAAAAAGTGACTAGCTTCTGTAACAGTCATTTTCAGAATTTCAGCAATATTTTTACCTTTATAATGATACTTTAACACCTCAAGGGCGTATCCTGAGCCATGACAAAGGTCACATGTCATTTCAACATCATCTAAAAATGCGAGTTCAATTTTCTCGATACCTGATCCTTTACATTGAGGACAAGCACCTTCACTGTTAAAACTAAAGAGCTTAGCACTCACTTTATTTGCTTTTGCAAATAGTTGACGAATCGGATCAAGAAGGTCTAGATAGGTCAGTAAATTTGACCGGATGCTTGCAGTAATTGCAGATTGATCAATCACTTTTGTTTCAGGATATTGTTGCGGTAAGACTTTACTGATTAACGTACTTTTTCCAGAGCCCGCAACACCTGTAATAACGCTTAGACAATTTTTTGGAATATCGACATCAATATTTTTTAGATTAAATAAATGAGCATTTTTAATCGAAATCCATTCATTACTCATACGTGGCGTTTTCTTATAGGTATTTGGTCTTTTAAAAAACCGACCTGTTAAACCTGATGAGTTCTTTAATTCTTCGAAAGTTCCTTGGTAAATAATTTGACCACCATTGACACCAGAAAGAGGACCCATATCAATGACATGGTCAGCTGTTCTAATAAGATCAGGGTCATGTTCAACCAGTAAAACACTATTTCCTTTATCTCTAATCTTTTGAATGATTTTAATAATATTATCTAAATCTTTTGGATGCAGCCCAATACTTGGCTCGTCAAAAATGTAGAGCAGATCAACTAGACTATTACCCAAATGTTTAACCATCTTAATTCGTTGTGATTCACCGCCTGATAATGTATTGCTCACACGATTAAGGTTTAAATAACTGAGACCAACTAAATTTAAGTTACTCAGCTTATTAATGAGCTCATGTAAAACAGTTTCAAATTTCTCACTTTTTATCGATTCGATAAACTCTAAAAGCATTGATACAGAGAGGGCTGTACATTCAGCAATATTTTTACCGTTAATCTTACAAGATAAAGATTTTTGATTAAGCCGTTGGCCTTTACACAAAGAACATTCTTTGGTTGTAATAATTTGCTCAAGCTTATTCCCATAACGATTTCTTTCCCGTGTTTCTCCTTTTAAAAAGTTACGTTCAAATCTGGTCACCAATCCTTCGTAAAGTGCAGTTTTTCTCCATTTACTTGTTGGATTCAAAGGTTTGTGTTGAGGAGCATACAACAACAAGTCCCATTCTTTTTCACTATAATCTTTTAACTTTTTATTTAAGTCGAAATAACCTGAATCTGCATATCGCGTCCAACGCCATGCAGTAGGTTGATAGGTAGGAAAATTGATAGCGCCTTCTTCATTTAAGGATTTATCTAAATCTAATATTTTATAAATATCAATTGTTTGCTCTAAACCAATACCTTCGCATTGTGGACACATCCCATTGGGATGATTAAAAGAAAAAACATTCGAATATCCTACAAATGGTTCACCCATACGTGAAAATAATAAGCGAAGATTGGCGTAAATATCTGTAATTGTTGCAACGGTTGAGCGGATGTTACCCGTTAAACGTTTTTGATTAATAATGACAGGTACATTTAAATTCTCAATTTTATCAACGTCAGCTACGCCAAAATGCTGTAAACGATTGCGGACAAAACTATCTTGAGTTTCATTAATTTGTCTTTGTGCTTCTGCGCCAATGGTTTCAAAAACTAAAGAAGATTTACCTGAGCCAGAGACACCAGTAAAGACAACAATTTCATGTTTTGGGATTTTTAATGAAATATTTTTAAGGTTATTTTGTCGGGCTCCATAAATATTTATTGTTCTTTTAGTCATGTGTGATCACTTGAACTTAGGGATTTATAGTAAAAGTAAAATAAAATTTCTGAAAAGCGTGTAGATGTTTCTTAAATGAATTGTTTAAATATTCAACTTATAGGGCTTAATTGTTAGGAAGTTATTACATATTTTCCTACTAAAGAAGAGTGGTGGCAATCCACCACTAATTAAATGCTGAAGCTAGAGTTTTGATCGCTACGATTTCTGTTTGGCTTTTTGGCGTAAGACATACAAATATAAGCTTTCTACTTTTTCACGTGCCCATGGTGTGGTACGTAAGAATCGTAATGATGATTTAACACTTGGATCTATGCAAAAACATCTAATTTCAATTTTACGACTTAAGCCTTCAAATCCACCGTAGTAATCCAATAATTCATCCAAAATGTCAGCAAGTTTTTTGCCGTGTAAAGGGTCATTGGAGGCGTTCATAATAGATCAACAATATTTTTGGAATCCATTATTATAACCTGAGCTAGTTGAAAAATGAGAGGGATTGCGAAAACACATCCCAAAGCGTATTCGGCTGTAATTAATTATCAAAACTGGCTAATGTGATAGAAATCTAAAGAATAGCTGTACGCACGTACTATATCAGTTTTTCTAAGCCTGTAAAGGGTGTTTTTAAAATATATTTATAAATTTCAATAAGATATAAAATATTCTGTGTGTTGAAATTTAGCCTAAGCAAATTAATAACTTTAATGCTCAAAAGGCGATTTAGGGAAATAAATCTGTATCGCAGTAGCCAGTAGCCAAAATGAAGCCCATAAAGGTGGTAAGTAGCTTACGCGTTCTAGCTAGGGCAAATTAAAAATGTAATGACATTTTGTAGAAGGCTGCCTAGAGTGTTTTTCTGGCTAAGATTAGAAATAGGGTTAGTAAGTTGCTTGAGCAACAGATACTAAGCTGCGAATTTACTGTAGTAAAGAATAAACGGTGTGGCGGCAACGTAGAGTAGCCAGAGTCTTATATATGGTAGGTTTCCAAATATCTTATTTAACATAATATACATTATACGTCATGATGTATAAGTAAGCCTTTGATACTATTAAGCTTTTAGTTCTGGCGCTTTCTTTTCTTCAACCTGTAATGGTCGTCCGTCACCAGTTGTCTTATAAAAAATGTTGCGGTCCATCGCTGTCATCTCGATTGGTAAATAGATTTCACGTCCTTTATAAGACAAATAAAAATCTTTCATGTGATGATGATCTTCAACGACTTTAACGTTCTGTGAACACGGAACCCACTGATCAAGACCTTTGTCATAACGTTGAGATTCAAAGATTAAACGCATGTTTAAGCCTTTATCATTTGTAGTTAGATCAATGTTAAGAAGCTTTGCTTTAAAGATAATTTGAGACATGATTTTCACCTTAAGATACGAGTTTTAATTGACGTTGATTAAATGTAGAGACTGGCTCTTGGAAATTTGGTGGTACTTGTTGATCGAAATTAATTTCGACTAGTTTGATAAACGGTATGACATTGTTTTTAGAGTCAATATGTAGGTTCTGAAGAAATGCTTTTGAATAACCAGCAAGAATTAAATCTGCCATTTGTGCAAAGAATTGAGACTTACCGTATTGTTTTTTCATTGCTTCAGTGCCATGAGTTTCTAAAGCACAATAAAAATTAAATAAATTACGAGCCTTTGTAATACTAGACTTTCCTGTTGGAGTTACAGTTCCAAAGACATTGCAGAGATTTTTAAAAATAGAATCGTGATCAGTAGTTTTCATAGCTGAACCCTCAAGGGCTTTAAAAATTTCGGAATTAGCTTTGACCCATAGGTCTTTTAAAAAATTAGGATTTTCACGTTGATAACGTATAAGCTGAAATAAATTAGTAGGTAAACCAAGTTCTTTTAAAACATATCTTTTAATACCAGTTTCAAAGCGTAAAAGACCTTTTGCCCATGCTTGAAGTTCTGGATCAGACATAACCTTTACAACTCTTTGAGCACATTTATCATTTGCCTTAGCAAGCTTAATTTGCTCTTCAAGTTGATTCTGAAATTCATTAAATTTGCCGTAAACCTTACGTGCATAACGTTTAGATCGTTCAGAACCGAAATAAATTGTATTTTTATAAACAATTTCTTTTTGTGATTTACGAATATGTCTAGAAGACATATTTCGCATAAAATCAAGTACTTGAGCAACTTGGTTTTCATCTTTTAAACGTGCTGAATAAGTCGCATCAAGTTGTAAAACTTCGGTTTCTGAAATGCAAAGCATTGAATAAAGCGTAGGATGTGATTCAGCAAGATAGCCAAGCATTTCCATTGCACCCTCTTCTATCAAATCCGAACCGTATACGTTATGACCTTGTAAGATCTTTGCAGGTGAAGCCTTAAGTTCTACATGTGGGTAATAACGCCCCTCATGGAAAAACTTAAAAGCCATCGAGGTATGTGAAGTCGGTAATTTCTCCCAACCATGGTTTAAAACACGATGTTGAGTATTACCCTCCTCATCTTTGTAAACATCCCAAGAACCAATTTTTTTAAGATCAAGATCAAGCATGTCAAAACCTAAAATGCAGTGATTACCGTCATCAGTTATGTTTACTAAAGAAGCATCAATAGGAATATGCATCACGATTTTATCCAACATTTCCCCACCATGTGAACATGCATGCATTGATGCAATATGCGGAATTTACCACAGTGATACACGCATGCACAATACATGCATGCAAAAATACATGTATCATTTTCTACATTGTAAGATTTGGAAATTTAAGAATGGTACAAAGCGTTAGGCTTAACGACAAAGAGCAAGAAGAGCTCAGAAAGAAAGCTGTTGAATTAAACAAAATATTAATTGCTAAAGGTCAACAACCCATCAGAGATAGTGAGTTGGTTCACATTCTAATAGAAACAGGATTAGATCTTGTAGAGATTAGTAACAGCGGAAAATTACACATACCAAAATAAGGGAAAGTCCGAAATTCCGGAGTTAAGTCCACACTAGAGAAGGTGGACTTTTTTTGCATCCGGATACCCCTGCTCTAACTCTCCCAGCATCGTGTCAACGCCGATCGGCTGCGAGCCCTCGCCGACGGTCGCGCCCCGACGCTGCATCTAGTTCGCATAATGCAGATTGATGTTAAAAAGCCCCGTGAGACTGTCTAATTCTCTCACTGGGGCTTAGTAACATAATCTGTGCATCACATTATGCGAACTTTCAGTCTCTAAATAAAACAACCCCATAGCAGGTGAAGAAAGCTAAAAGAAATTGAGAAAAAATTGTAAAATCGCCATTTTTATAAAACATTTCTAAAATAAAAGATGTCATATTTTGCCAATACCCCAAAAATTACAAGTGTTGATTTTATTCATTTTTTTAATCACCGGTTTCAGCTGCAGTGCATCGAGCACTTGTAATATTATGCCAATTACTCCTCATCCCAGTGTTGCTGCAAATGTGCTTCATAATCCTCTTTTAAAATCAGATTTTGACACATATCGCAGGGAGTATATTTAGTTCTTATTGTCTTCAGTGCAGGCATATTGTCAGATCCACCTGCTCCAAAAATAGTGAAATAAATATCTGTTAATTCGCCCAATGTTAGATCAACAACAATGGGAGTTTTATTATCAAGATCATAATATTTAATTGTCATATACCACCCGTCAAAGTGTCTAGACTACGCCTTGAGACACGCAAAAATTGTACAAGATTTGATTGTTTACTCGATGTGTCTCAATTCCCCTGAAGACACTTTTCAATACCGCTACGTTACATCAAATAGACGGTTTTTTGTAATCAAGAAAAAGATGATCTAATCTTTTTTCGATGTTCTTCTAGGAGTTTATTTCTTTGTTCTAGCTCGTAATATTTACCCTTGAAGAAATATAGAAAGCCCGTTTCAGTTTTGATCCTTTTAGGTCTCTCAAATCGATGAATCCACACATTTAGGATATTTTTAAAGAAGCCAGCCACAATTAAACCTAAGATGGCGCCAGCTACGAAAACATGAAAAAGTAGAGTATGTAAAACAGCAATATCTGTAACTGACATAATTAAATTAACCCCTGAGCCTTAGCAGCTTGATACTTTGCGATAAACTCAGCATCGAACTGCTGAGGGTTTTGTATAGGTTGCTGTGGCTGCTGCGTATGCTGCTCAGCAAAATAATTAAAGGGTCTATCATTATTCTTTATCAAACGTTCACAATCTGATTTAGATACATCTAATTTTGTTCCCTGCTGGGTGTAACCCTGATATTTATTACCTACCTTAGTACAACCGCTAAATACTGGTCTTGCAGTAACCTGATAGCTAGCAGATTCCTGTATTTCTTCTGTTTTATAAGGTTCACTAGGATTATAAGAAACATTAATTCGGCCATCTTCTGCCGTAGTAACTGAACCCTTATTTTTATCAAGATTGTTAAACCATTCTACACATTCAGGCTTTTCAACATTGATCGCTTTACGGCAATCTAATTGCGTTTGTGTCGTGTCTCCAGGCTTAGCTGAAGCAGTATTTCCATTGGCTGAAGCCATGATTTTTTTATCATCTACTTTTGTTTTTTCAGTCATTCCAGATACGTTAGTAGCGTCTTTAACGAGCTTGCCCATTCCACTGATTTTGAATAAGAAAATAGATAAGCCGATCATGCAGAGAACTGAAACAATGGCAACGATAAACTTACGTTGTAATTTGAAAACCATTGAGGTATGAGCCGATGCAGACTTATAAGCATCTTGATATTTCTTCTTGTAGTGAAATAACTGTTCATCATGAACATTATCTTTATTTTTAGATGCTGCCCACGGATCGCCAAGCCAACGATCAAAAGTATAGACATTTGCGAATGGCGGTAAGTTAGCTGGACGTTTAACTAGGAACATTTTAAACACAAGAGCACGTATAGATTTCTCTAGTCTTCGTGGGTCCTGAGTCATTAAGTAAATATCAATGTTTCTATGACCATGAGTCGATAACTCTTTAATCATAGGATTCTGAGACATGTATTTACTTTGATCTAAATACTCATCTCTAAAATGTACTTCATCGTAGAAAATAATTGAGCCGTCAGGTACATCACGCCAGTCGGCTGGAGCTAATTGAATGAAATCATTACGCTTGGCATGTTCTTCAATATCTGAATAAACAGGACGTATTGCAGGAACAATAGTTCCATCCTGCAACGACATTAATTCTTTTTCTGTTAGTTCTTTACCGTCATCAACTTTCTTTTGAATCTTCTTATTTGCTTCATCTACATCAAAAGCCAATTTAACGGCATATTGAGATTTCCCCGAACGTGGTTGCCCCACAATTAAATAGATCATGATGATTTTCCTAAAGATACGTTCTTAGCTTTTAATGTGATTTTTATAACTACTGCGCTAATGATGATTGATAAACCGTAAGGAACACCTGCTAAACCAAGTATCCCTGCAACATCTCCTAAAGCTGAATATGAATTCTGGAGATATGTGATATACGAATTAAAAAGTGATATAGAAACGGATGTAGAAACAAGACCGACACCTAAACTGGATAAGACTGTACGGCCACCTTTACTAAGAGTGATATCCGATATTTTTTGTAAAACAGAGATTAAAGACATAGTTAATCTCCTGTTTCAGCGCGACGGCCAGTATTTGTAATAATGAATGCACCAGCTAAGAAAGACATCAAAATAACGGCTGGTCTAAACTGCTGTGCGACAGTACATAAAGCAGAGTAAGAAATAATTAGATCTAGGCTTTGACCACCCATAGATAACGGAACATGACGATCTTCAGGGCAAAATGCAGATGAATCAAAATATTGATGTACTGATATATCAAGATCAGGTTCTTGAATCTTATATTCATCCAATTCGGGATAATTTACGTCATCCTTACCGAATGCATTTAACCATGTGTCGTAACCTTTCAAATAGTCTGCAAGTGACTTCCACCAGCCCGCAGCAGTTGACGGAAAGTTAATTGCAGATTGAGCAGCTTGACAGACAAGAGGTGCCCAGCCACAGAACTCAGGGAAATTTATTGTTAAATCAGATGGTTTAGGTGTTACAGGTTCGCCCGTTGTTGGATCAATTGTTGTTGGTGGTGCAATAGCTCCAGTGCCAGTTCCATTAGTAGGAATCGCCTGAGAATTATTAAGTTGTTGAGTTACATCGCTTGCAGGAACAATTTGTTTTTGTTCATCAGGATCCAATGAAGTATCTGCAACCGATGAAACAAAAGCCTTACCTTCAGGCTTTTCTGCCATTGCATCAGACATAATTTGAGATGCTACAGCATCATAAGGTAATCGTTTAGTTTCTGATGTATCAGGTGCAGGTGGAGCATTCGGATCATATTTAGGGTTAATTGATGCAGATACTACATAACTATTCGATACACCCTTCGTATCAACGATGTAACAACGATAGTTGGTCGCATTTTGTTGAACCATTGATGTGAGAGTAGTTTTTGTAACAGTTGCAAGGTTGTCACAAGCAGATTGCGGAGTAAAAAAGAAAGTATTTTGTAAGCCTGAATTTCGCCAAAGATTATTTATTTGTGGTGGGCAGTCTGAAAAATCTGTTTTACAGTTTGTAGCGGGAGGGTTTTCACCTGGAACCTTATAAATAACTTCATTATTAGCAGGATCCATTGTGTAATCGACCGCACCAATTAAAGCTTTAATTGCCAAGTCAACGGCTACAACAGCACCAACTCTTACAATCATCTTGGAGACTTGAGCAGCAGCAGGCGTAATTTTAGCAGTCCCCGTTGCTGCATAATTCTTACCATTAATGACAATGTTTTTAGTGCCATCGTAGAATGTTGTAGCACCCTGAACAATACGTTTAGAGACTGACCAACCTTCAGCAGATACGGTCGTAGCAAATACAAGAGATGGTGTGAATGTGAGAAAAAAAGAAATGATGCAGACTAGAAGAGCTTTATAGCTATTAGTGTAAGTACGAAAATACATAAGTAAGCCCCAAACGTTTCTAAAGTCATATAAAACCTCTAGATAAAAAAATGGTGATGAGTAATGAATAAAAGATAATTCACTACTCGATCACCAGATGGTTTTACATTGCTGTACGTACCCACTTAAAGACCTTACCAGTTACCACAAGTGATAACACTGCAAGACCAATAGCAGATACCCCCGCAACGAAGCCAGAGATGATCGTAACGATGGTTGAAGGATCAAAACCATCTGCTGCAAATGCTGGTACTGTTGCCCCAATAGTGGCTGCTACAACTAGACCACGTTTTAAAGTAGAAGGTTTGTTAGTTTGTTGAACTTGAGTTTCCATAGTTTCACCTATTGTTTTTTGACGAATTGAATCAATATTTTGATTCCATGTGTAAAAGCCAGAACCGTGAAAATTGCACCGCCAATTGCCAAGCCCTGACCCATTGTTAAAGGCGGTAAAATGCTAGGATTCTCCGCCCATTGTTGGCATACGTTGTTTACTAATTCGGTGCATACGTATGACGACATTTCTTATATTCCCCAATAAATTGCTGGCTTGCGTTCCCGCCCCCAAAAGCCAGCAAATCTGTTATTTACACTTGTAAAAGTGAATGCAGTAACTAGAGTGTTTCGTAAACTCCTTCCCGCACTTCTTGCATTTATAAACGTACTGTGTCATAGTTAAAATACACATAAGTTATTGATTTTTAACATATTATACATTATACGTCATGATGTATAAGTAAGCCTTTGATACTATTAAGCTTTTAGTTCTGGCGCTTTCTTTTCTTCAACCTGTAATGGTCGTCCGTCACCAGTTGTCTTATAAAAAATGTTGCGGTCCATCGCTGTCATCTCGATTGGTAAATAGATTTCACGTCCTTTATAAGACAAATAAAAATCTTTCATGTGATGATGATCTTCAACGACTTTAACGTTCTGTGAACACGGAACCCACTGATCAAGACCTTTGTCATAACGTTGAGATTCAAAGATTAAACGCATGTTTAAGCCTTTATCATTTGTAGTTAGATCAATGTTAAGAAGCTTTGCTTTAAAGATAATTTGAGACATGATTTTCACCTTAAGATACGAGTTTTAATTGACGTTGATTAAATGTAGAGACTGGCTCTTGGAAATTTGGTGGTACTTGTTGATCGAAATTAATTTCGACTAGTTTGATAAACGGTATGACATTGTTTTTAGAGTCAATATGTAGGTTCTGAAGAAATGCTTTTGAATAACCAGCAAGAATTAAATCTGCCATTTGTGCAAAGAATTGAGACTTACCGTATTGTTTTTTCATTGCTTCAGTGCCATGAGTTTCTAAAGCACAATAAAAATTAAATAAATTACGAGCCTTTGTAATACTAGACTTTCCTGTTGGAGTTACAGTTCCAAAGACATTGCAGAGATTTTTAAAAATAGAATCGTGATCAGTAGTTTTCATAGCTGAACCCTCAAGGGCTTTAAAAATTTCGGAATTAGCTTTGACCCATAGGTCTTTTAAAAAATTAGGATTTTCACGTTGATAACGTATAAGCTGAAATAAATTAGTAGGTAAACCAAGTTCTTTTAAAACATATCTTTTAATACCAGTTTCAAAGCGTAAAAGACCTTTTGCCCATGCTTGAAGTTCTGGATCAGACATAACCTTTACAACTCTTTGAGCACATTTATCATTTGCCTTAGCAAGCTTAATTTGCTCTTCAAGTTGATTCTGAAATTCATTAAATTTGCCGTAAACCTTACGTGCATAACGTTTAGATCGTTCAGAACCGAAATAAATTGTATTTTTATAAACAATTTCTTTTTGTGATTTACGAATATGTCTAGAAGACATATTTCGCATAAAATCAAGTACTTGAGCAACTTGGTTTTCATCTTTTAAACGTGCTGAATAAGTCGCATCAAGTTGTAAAACTTCGGTTTCTGAAATGCAAAGCATTGAATAAAGCGTAGGATGTGATTCAGCAAGATAGCCAAGCATTTCCATTGCACCCTCTTCTATCAAATCCGAACCGTATACGTTATGACCTTGTAAGATCTTTGCAGGTGAAGCCTTAAGTTCTACATGTGGGTAATAACGCCCCTCATGGAAAAACTTAAAAGCCATCGAGGTATGTGAAGTCGGTAATTTCTCCCAACCATGGTTTAAAACACGATGTTGAGTATTACCCTCCTCATCTTTGTAAACATCCCAAGAACCAATTTTTTTAAGATCAAGATCAAGCATGTCAAAACCTAAAATGCAGTGATTACCGTCATCAGTTATGTTTACTAAAGAAGCATCAATAGGAATATGCATCACGATTTTATCCAACATTTCCCCACCATGTGAACATGCATGCATTGATGCAATATGCGGAATTTACCACAGTGATACACGCATGCACAATACATGCATGCAAAAATACATGTATCATTTTCTACATTGTAAGATTTGGAAATTTAAGAATGGTACAAAGCGTTAGGCTTAACGACAAAGAGCAAGAAGAGCTCAGAAAGAAAGCTGTTGAATTAAACAAAATATTAATTGCTAAAGGTCAACAACCCATCAGAGATAGTGAGTTGGTTCACATTCTAATAGAAACAGGATTAGATCTTGTAGAGATTAGTAACAGCGGAAAATTACACATACCAAAATAAGGGAAAGTCCGAAATTCCGGAGTTAAGTCCACACTAGAGAAGGTGGACTTTTTTTGCATCCGGATACCCCTGCTCTAACTCTCCCAGCATCGTGTCAACGCCGATCGGCTGCGAGCCCTCGCCGACGGTCGCGCCCCGACGCTGCATCTAGTTCGCATAATGCAGATTGATGTTAAAAAGCCCCGTGAGACTGTCTAATTCTCTCACTGGGGCTTAGTAACATAATCTGTGCATCACATTATGCGAACAATTATATAATTTACTATTAAGTCTCTGATGCTATTGAATTTTTAGCCCTAGCACTTTCTTCTAAGTGTAACGCCTTACCATCACACCATTACGATAAATATTGCCGTGCTTAATGATAACCTCAAGGGATTTCTTTACTCAGATAATATTTATAAAACTTAATTAATTGATGACGCTTTTCATCAATTTTAGCTGCCCACGCATATAGCACCATTTGCTTAAGTCCACGACCAAACTTCTTTAACTCTAAAAAGCTAAATGAATATTCATTATGGTTTTATCTCAAATACATGTGTTTCTTTAAATAATTTTTAAAGATGTTGCGTCTGAATACTGCTATGCTTTTCTCTAGTTCATATTTCTAATTGATATTGTTCATTCTTAAAAAATCGTACATATTTAAATTGTAGTCAGAAAACTATATTTTACGCCTCAATACATTGAAAAAGTGTGATGAGTTTCAATGTATTTTTGGTGCGTAATAATTTTTAATAAATAAAGTGAAATTAATTTTTAATTAATTTCTAATAAAGTTAAATTGGTCACATTTTAAATAAAATTGGTATCTTATTTCTCTGTAGTAATTCTGCAATATAAATATTAGAGATAAAATAATAAATTACATATTTATTAAATATTTAATCATATATCATATAATGTTTTTATATTGACCTGTTTATTTGTTAATCTTTAATTTTAAAAAATATATAAATATCAATTATTTAAATTAATAATATTTATTTTTAAATAATTACATGGCTTAATATAGTTTAAGAATTCTAACTATTACATTATTTAAAATGATTAATGTGATTTATATCACATGAAAATTAATAATTTTTCTTGATTTAAACTTAATTATTGTTTTTGAATTAAAAATATTGTATCAAATATATATAAACTATTTTATAAATAGGTATATAAAATGAAAAATAATATTTTTAAACTTCTTATTCTGATGGTGCTTTCCACTTCCCCATTATTTTGTTATGCAAATAACACAATAATGATAAGAGGAAATATTGTTGAAGATACATGCTCAACACAACATAGCGAGATAGAATGTGTTGAGGTAAACAATTTAAATATTAAACTTGATAGTGAATATTTAAATAAAAATAGCCTTTCTAACTTAGCTCAACATACTGAGAAAATGGACACTAGCATTGAAAGTATAGGCTCTAATCGCAAAGTGGTGGTTATCAATTATCACTAACTTACTAAGGCGTAGCTTTTGAGGCTATTCCTATAATAAGTATGAATTAAGAGTGATTTGTCGAATTCATCGCACATTTTGATGAATTAAATGATGAGTCGCTCTTTTTTATAAAAAATGGCTATTTGTATATTTTTTCTATATACATATGCATAAATTATTCTATATAATTGTATTGTAAGAATTTAAGCTTCTTTTTCACATAATTTGTTCAATTCTTTTTTATTTACATAGTGTTCTTATGTAACTTGCTTTTTTCGGCAGTCCCTCTTTTTCATAAAACAAAAAAACTTTTATAAACAGCTATATAAGCTGTAGTAACCAGCCCTGCATTCCAAATCACTAAATGTGATTTAATTAAAATTATTAAAAAATAATGTGATCTAGTTTGCATTTTGTTTAATAAGTGTTAATATCGCCGCATTACTTTTCAAGATGTCAAACACTGGAAAAGTAAGGAAATAAACTTTTATCCAGACTTTTGAGAAAACACTATGAAAAAACTTGCTTTGATCGCTGCTCTTTCGGTTGTAGGGATTGCGAATGCTCAAGCTGCTGATGGTACAATTACAATTAATGGTTTAGTTAC
>Ga0268255_10000342_pt1 | contig 35132 bp, 33 predicted proteins | sample AgamicOrMarz_FD_200256 | JGI IMG/M metagenome (GOLD analysis project Ga0268255, IMG submission 200256) | Agave microbial communities from Guanajuato, Mexico - Or.Ma.rz (v2) (version 3) | ecosystem: Host-associated > Plants > Phyllosphere > Phylloplane/Leaf | place: Guanajuato, Mexico...
TAAAAGTTTTTTACTTTGAGAATTGTCTAGCTCCAGCGCCTAGCCCCTCAATGGTCTACAGCTTATCCAGTTGCGGCTCCTTGGGACTCAAGTCTTAGCCTAGTGTCCCAGTACAGTCGCCTCCACATTTAGGACAATCCGTCCAAAAGGTTAAAAAGCAACCTTTCGGCCGGCTCGTCTTATGCTTGGCTACAGAAAGCTATCGCTTTCTGTACGCATTAAGGGCGACTAGTCTTTGACCCTGCTTTCGCCGGCCAGTCGACAAGTCGCCCTATATCGGGGCTGACCAAGGCGCTTGTGCTTTTCTTATTGAATCAAGAATTTTTTATATTTAGGATTTGTTGCTACAAACTCGTGAAGTTTGTCTCCATAATTTTCAATCCACTGAGTAACAATCCGTTCTGCCATTTCACTGCCTTTGTATTCCCTGCCAGCTCTTGCATAGGAGGTTTCAAAATCATCCCATAATAACTCCACCCATGTACGCGCTTGTTCGTAGCTTAGCTGTCCGTTTTTAACCATTAACAACTTAATTAATCTTTCATGGTATTCATTCATAAACAACACCTCTTTTACCATTTTCTTATAAAATAACCTGCAATCAATAAGCCAATACTAACGGTACGTGGTTAGCACTTGGAATATGATGCTTTTCACGTTTTTCTCATTCCCTAACTGGAGGTACAGCATGAGAAATAAGGCCACTAATTTCCCAAATCAAAATGATAACAAACTTGAGGGAGAGCCGCGCGCTAAAGCAGAATATGCTTCCACAAGAGCAGACGGCAGCATCAATACTCACCCGCAAGAACGCATGCGGGCTTCAGGCGAGCGCGATGACGAATCACCGCAAGCTGTCTGGAAATAAAGAAGAGCTACAGCACCTTCATTTGGTGCTGTAGCTTGCACAAATTTCAAAGAGCAGCAGACAGACCAGAGATAGCATCTGGTTTGTCTTATAAGTCTTCTTGCCACGTGTGTTGCTTTATTTTAACGGTGTTAAAACCGAGATAGGCAGTGCCTCTTCCTTACCGTCGCTTTTTAAGCGGTAGCCCCAAGCAAAAACCCCATTCATATAATCAATTTTAAAATATTGTCCAGGATCTCCTTCAATTTGATAAATTCCACCAGGTTTAAACGAATCAGGGTCCATCATATAAGCACGTGCCATTTGGACTTTTCTTTCTAGGACAGCAAATTCATTCACCATTCCCATTTGCTCAGCCTTTCTTGCTTTTTCCTTTAGCTCTGCAATTTCTTGCCGTAATTCAAACTCAGTCATATCACTGTAGCGTTTGTCCTGTTGCATACATACACTTCCCTTAACTCTTTATTTTTCGTCTTTCTCAGCTATAAAACGCTCAATTAAATCCATTGTAAAGCCTTTACGGTATAGTGCTTGTTTTATTTTTTGCTGATACTCAAACCCCTCAAGATGAGAATACTTCCTATGGACCTTCTCCCCTTGAAATCTAACAGCTTCCATTTCTTCATCTTCACCCTGTTTCGGTACCTCTGTCTCATTAAGAGCAAAGTTTATCACTTCATAGGAGTACCCTTTTCTTAACAGGAGCTGTTCAAGCTTTTGTTGTTGGACCTTAAGAGAGACCTTGGCATTTTTTTGATAAAATTTTTCCGAAATTTTAATGGCCTTTTCCATTTGCTGCTCTAGCGGAAATTCCTCAAGCGCCTGGATAAGAATTCCCTCTGCCACTCCTTTTTCCTTTAAGTCCTTTTTAATTACATTAGGACCTTTATCTGTTGTATTTGCTTGCGTCCTGACGTAAGCTACAGCATATTCTTGATCATTAATATAATGTTGAGAGGTTAGCTTATGAATAACCTCTTTAATAATAGGCTCGTCCACTTCTTTTTGAACAAGGTAATCCACGATTTCCTTTTCCGACCTCATTCTTCTAGCCAAATAATTTATAGCCAGACTATAAGCCTTGCGGATGTCATCTTGGAATTGTATTTCTAAGAAGGAAAAGTCATCGAGCTCCATTCCCTTTTTAAGTTTAAATTTAATTAATACATCACTGTCGACACTAAAAGCAAATTCCTCACCTTTACCTTTGCCATAATCCATAAATACATTAAACCGGTCTTGGTTCTTCTGCTGTGTGGTGATTTTTGTAATAATGGTCATATCCTTCACCTCAAAATTACTTTACCATACGGAAGAAGTATTTTTTTAAAATATATTGCAAAAACCCGTATCTTTTTTTTCTAAAAGGTAAAAATGGAAATAAGTACATATTTAGTTTTATGATTTTGCACTTAGGCTTTCAGTTTTAACAAAAAGGTTGAAAGGAATGAGCACAATGGGTGGAAAGAAAAAGAAGGACAGTAGAGACGGAGGAAAATTTTCTTTAACAAGCATGCAAGAGGTCCGCTATCAGCGAGATTTTAAGATGGCTGACCGTGCGGCTGGTTTTACAGACAAAAAAACTCGGATCTAAGAAAACATTCAAAGATTAAAAATAAAATTTTTCCATTAATGGACTCCTTTCAGACTGTAAAAACTATCTTTGAGAGTATTTGCTGCTCTCTTTAGTTTAATTTGAAAGGGGTTTTTTTAATGGGCCGCGCACAAGGACAAAAGCACAATAAAGGGTCACTTCCACAAGTTCCCAAAAACTTAAAAACAGATGGAAAAGATGTCGAGTATTCTGCAGAGTTTGCAGATCACGCTGATCTTGAGGCACAGGCACGCGCTAATGCTGCTAATCAACGTGTGAAAAATCGAAAGTAAAATAACCTCTAATTAAAAAATAGAGAAGCAGGGCTGCCCTGCTTCTTAAATTTAAGTTGATTTCTGATTTGATACTACCGATTGAAAATCATCTATATACCCAACTAGGTCCCCCCACCCCATTAGGTCGTCATCATCAATCTTCCATGTATGGTTTTCAGAGTCGTGCCGAATAACGGCAAAATCAAAACGATCGGTTGAAAAGACGTTAAAATCTTCTTTTTTACATTGATCTATAAAAAAGTAATCCTCAGCACGATTTACTTTTTCAAATCGGATATAATAAAATAGATTTTTTCTAAACATCAGGGTTGCACCTGCTACTGTATCAGCCATAGCATTTTCAACTCCCTGAACATGAATAAGTGCTTTTTTATTTTTAAAATATATATAAATCGAGTTTTTACCAACAATCCAGATATTCGGATCCTCAAAAACCAACAGTGCATTTGTAATATAATCAGGCCCGTAATAATCATCATCGTCAAATTTAGCTATAATATCATAGCTGGAGTTCAAAACACCAAAATTTAAACAGTCGCCTAAAGTAGCATTTTCATACAATTGAAACACTTGGACATTCGGATAGTTCTTTGCCTTTTTAATCCAACGATCAATGTCCATGGAATCTTTATTCAAAACAATAATTAATTCCTTTTCTTTCCATGTTTGTTGCTGATAGTTATTAAAAATATTATCCATGCATTCATCTCTTATTGTACAAGTAATAATGGAAACCACTTTTTCCACTCCTCTCATTGATTTATGAGTTTATCACCAGTGCCAAAAACTTGGTTAAATTCGGATAGCTTTTAAGGGTTTCAATTTGTTTCATATCGTTTTTAAGACTTTCTCTAGCCTTTGAACTATAGCCTGCAGCACCTAAGATATTAAAATGACGAATGTCGACTTCTAGCATAAGAATAATGGTCTCAAGGATAGCAATGAATTTCTCTGAGAAGCGTTGAAATTGTTCTGGATTTGTTTGCAGAAGCAGTTTATATTCCTTTAAAACATTATTCATGGTTAGTATATCTGTCATTCTAGCAAGCTCTAACGCTAAAATTAACACATCTACTTCATGGTGTTTTAAACAGAATAAACCAAAGTTTCCTACGGCCTCTTTCCACTTTGATTCCCCAACAGGATGCTCTTGGTGGTATGTGGTCAATTTATTGCTTACTATATATTTTGCACCCATTTGATGTAATCTATATCCTAATTCCCAATCCTCATAGCCGTAATGGTAAAACTCTTCATCAAACATCCCGGCCAGAGTTATAAGCTCCTTCCGTATGGACATATTCCCTGTTAGAAATGCCATCCATGGAAACATAAACCCTTCTAATTCTTCGTTGAAATTACTGGTGATTCCTCTAAACCAAGGGTACGCTCTATATGATATTTCTTTGAAGGTTCCCTGAACTATATCGTCTTTTTCGATTAGTGGATATGACGTTTCAAGAGGAAATTTACAATCTTGGAATCTCTCATATATTTTTTGATTCTTTTTTGCTAAGTTTTCGAGCTTTTTCATGATTCGGTCGGAGAATTCTGGGAAAATACAAGAATATAACGCTTTTGCATACATTGCCCCTGTTACAATAAGATTTTGGGAATTTTGATGATAGTTAAAGTGATTCGCGACAAAGTCAGGTTCAGTAATCATTTCTGCATCAAGGAAAATAAGAATGCTCCCCCTTGCAGCTTGAATGCCTAAATTTCTAACCCTAGCTCTGCCGAGTTTTTTTGTGTTGCGAATATAATTAAACTGAAAGGGAGGATGGTAGTTTTTTAATGCTTCTTCTGTTTGATCAGTAGATGCATCGTTAATAAAGATTACTTCCATCTTTTTAGTGTTAAAGGTTTGATACTCGAGGGAGTAAAGGGTAAATAAATTTAGTGGATACTTATTTTGTGATGGAATGATAATACTGACTTCAATCTCATGATTCGTATCATCCTGTGAGATTTTACTTGTACCTTTTTCTGAAATTTGGTCAGTATCGTTTTTTCGTTTTCTTATACTTTCTGACCACTTAAATTCGCCGCCCCAGCTTTTTTCACCAGTGCCGTCTCTGAATCTTTCCTGTTCCAAGGAATTAGAGAACAATGGATTACTTCTATTCGTTATAGACTTTGCTGTCATACGGACCTCTTCACTTCCTTTTAGATTATACTAGTCCATTTGGTCTTTATAGGATATGAGGGACAATCGTATCTGACTATACTTATACCTAGTTTAATGGTTTCTGTGCACTTTTTTTGTTAACACTGAATGTAAATGGTTAAAAAAAAAGAGCCGTGGGCTCTTTTTGTATAAAGGTGATAATGTTTAATTATTCTATAAAGCTACTCTTGCCGATATTTGCTCTTTTTCATATTCTCCTATTATCGGAAAAAAGATAAGTTCATTATTTTGTGTCGAGAGCGCCTCAATTTCTCCCTTTTTCCCTGTTGCAATCCATGTTCCATCTTCAACATGTTCAATCAATTTAATCGAAGGGTCAATCGCATTATTAAACAATCCAGCTAATAACCAAGTTTCTTCTTTTTGCTCAAGGTCCTGAATAGCGGTATTGGTTTCACTTGTTGATAAGAATCCTTGGCTTTCAGGCCGGTTCTGACAGACGTAGACTAAATCTTCAATAACAGCACTTGCTGTGGGATACATCCCTGCACCTGGTCCTTGTAGTGTTATTTGACCGACAATATCCGAAGAAATGTTTACTGCATTCTGAACCCCTTCGACATGATATAAAGGATGCTCATTTCCAACAAGGACTGGTTTAACAGATACCTTTAGTTGATGACTCGATTTGCTTATACTGGCAATATGTTTAAACCTAAGTCCAAGCCTTTCGGCTGTGTCGATTAGTTCTCTTGTGATTGAAGTAATCCCTAACCTTTCAACTGCATGCCAATTTGGTTCTTCGCCAAAGGCAAGTCTGCTTAAAATCATGGCTTTATAAAAGGCATCAAAGCCTTCTACATCATTTGTAGGGTCGGCCTCAGCAAAACCGTTTTCTTGTGCTGCTCGTAAAGCTTGGGCAAATGAAAGCTTCTTCTCTCGCATTTCCGTTAAAATGAAATTCGATGTTCCATTTAAAATACCTTGAACTTGCTGAACACGATTTACATTTAATAATTGTCTTAATGTTTGAATAACCGGAATTCCTCCAGCTACAGTGGCTTCATATCCAACAGAGACATGATGCTCTTTTGCAAGTTCAAGCAGCTCTTGTCCATAGTGGGCGAACATTTCCTTATTTGCTGTAATAATATGACAGCCACGCTCAATGGCCTTCTTTAAAAATATGTATGTTGGGTCTTTATCAACAATGGCTTCGACAACAACATCAAGCTGTGGCAAATTTAGTATATCCGTAAATTCTGTTGTAACTAATACATCTTTGTTAATGTCCCGCTCCTTTTGCTTGTTCTTGATTAGTATGGCAGCCACCTCTACCTTCTTGCCTAAAACGGCTGTCAGTTCTTCCGCATGTGATTGAATCGTTCGATAAAACCCTTCACCAACAGTCCCAAACCCGAGGATTGCCACTTTAATTACAGACATGTTGATCCACCCTTCTTATTATATTTGCATGATCTTTATCAGTTTTTCTAATAAATGAAGAAAAGCCCTCTTATAAGAAGAGGGCTAATTCCTCCTCTTATCTTTCAGGCTAAATAACCTGCAGGAATTAGCACCTTTTCAAGGAATACCTTGATGGTTGCCGGGCTTCATCGGGCCTAGTCCCTCCGCCTCTCTGGATAAGAGTTATATTTTATTTTCATTTAAATTACCAAGTTAAGTTATAAAAAGTATTCTAGTTTAATTATTATTAAATGTCAATATATTCTTTTAATTCGATTATTTGATGAACAAAAGCGCAAGCGCCTTGAACAGCCCCGACAAGCATAAGACGCTCAGGGAAAGAAGGCGTTCTTTGCCTTCATTCCCTGAGTGGCTGTAGACCATCGAGGGGCTAGGCGCTGGAGCTGGACGTTGAGAGTCCTTTTATTAACATTTATCCACAAGCGAAAATTTTATAATTTCCTAAACGAAAATAAAAACCCGCCGTTTGGCGAGCCTTAAAATTATCATTGTTATCTTTGAAGTTTTCCCTGTGCAAGGCGTATTTGATTTTCCACTTGTTCTGGGGCGGTGCCGCCAAAGCTGTTTCTAACCGCGACTACATGCTCAGGAGCCAATACCTTGTATATATCTTCTTCAAATAAAGGACTAAAGCTTTGATATTCTTCAAAACTTAAATCAAGTAAAAACTTATTGGCTTGAATTGAATATAAGACTATTTTCCCAATCACTTCGTGTGCCTCACGGAATGGCAAGCCCTTTCTAACCAAATAATCAGCAATATCCGTTGCATTGGAAAAATCATTATTGATCGCCTTTCGCATCACATCTTTGTTGACAGTCATCGACTCAATCATTGGAGCTAACAGCTTTAATGACCCTTCAAGAGTCTCTACCGTATCAAACATGCCTTCTTTATCTTCTTGTAAATCTTTATTATAGGCAAGCGGCAAGCCTTTAAGTACGGTTAACAATCCAATTAAGTTGCCGTACGCCCTTCCTGTTTTACCACGAAGTAATTCTGGTACATCCGGGTTTTTCTTTTGAGGCATGATACTTGAACCTGTACAGAATGAATCATCAAGTTCAACAAACTGGAATTCTTGGCTGGACCAAATGACTAATTCCTCAGAAAATCTTGAAATATGTGTCATAATAATAGACCCAATCGATAAAAATTCCAAAATAAAATCGCGGTCACTCACTGCATCCATACTATTTGGATATATGGTTTCAAATCCTAATATTTCTGCGACTCGTTCACGATTGATTGGAAATGTTGTCCCTGCTAGTGCTCCGGAACCTAGTGGCAGCCAATTAACTCGTTTAAGTGAATCCATAAGTCTCTCTTTATCACGTTCAAACATCCAAAAATAAGCCATTAGGTGATGTGCAAAGGAAACTGGCTGGGCCCGCTGCAAGTGTGTGTACCCTGGAATTAATGTGTGAATGTTCTCTTTTGCCTGCCCAATTAATGCCTGTTGGACATCTTCAATTAACTTAATTAGTTCAGTCGTTTTAGTTCTTAAGTATAGATGCATATCAGTAGCTACTTGGTCATTGCGGCTGCGCCCTGTATGAAGCTTGCCGCCTACAGGTCCGATTTTTTCAATTAAGAGCTTTTCAATATTCATATGAATATCTTCATCTTCAACTAAAAACTCAACTTCGTTAGCATCCACCATTTTCTTTATAGCAAGAAGGCCGTCCTTTATTTTACTAGCATCTTCCATCGGAATAATCCCGCATTCTCCCAGCATTTGAACATGCGCCATACTTCCGGCAATATCTTCTTTCGCTAACTTTTGATCAAAGGAAATTGATGCTGTAAATTCTTCAACGAGCTTATTGGTTTCTTTCGTAAAACGGCCGCCCCATAACTTCGACATTACTGTTCCTCCTTAAGAATAAAGAAGAGAGCCCCCGAAAATGGATTCGAGGGCAATCCGGATTATTTTAAAATCGTTTCTTTGTTATTTACTTCAGAATACACCTTAGTTGGCAGCCCCCAAAGCTTAATAAAGCCAACAGCGGCATTATGATCAAAAGCATCGCCTTTAGCATAGGTTGCTAATTCTTCATTGTAAAGGCTGTGTGGTGATTTACGTCCAACCACTGTATGAGTTCCTTTAAACAATTTAACACGGATTGTACCAGAAACTACCTTTTGTGTCTCATCAATAAAAGCATCAAGTGCTGGTTTAATCGGTGAGTACCAAAGACCTTCATAAATAATCTTCGCCATTTGCTGTTCAACCTGTGTCTTAAATTGGGTAACCTCACGAGTTAGCGTTAAAAACTCTAATTCCTTATGAGCATTAATTAAAATTAATGCAGCAGGGTTTTCGTACACTTCTCTAGATTTAATTCCTACTAATCTATTTTCAATATGGTCGATACGGCCTACTCCATGCTTACCTCCAAGCGTATTAAGTGTTTCAATAAGCTGAACAAGTGGAAGCTTTTCGCCATTCAGTGCAACAGGAACCCCTTGTTCAAATTCGATTTCAATATATTCAGGTGCATCTGGTGTCAATTCAATTGGATTAGTCCAGTCAAATGCTGCTTCTGGAGCTTCTGCCCAGGGATCTTCGAGAACTCCTGCCTCGCAGGCACGTCCCCAGATATTGGCATCAATGGAAAATGGATTGTCTAAATTTACTGGAATAGGAATTCCGTTTTCTTCCGCGTATTTAATTTCCTCGTCACGGGTCATTCCCCACTCACGAACAGGTGCAACCACTTTTAAACTAGGATTTAATGCTTGGATGGATACCTCAAAGCGGACTTGGTCATTCCCTTTACCTGTACAACCGTGGGCAACAGCCGTTGCTCCTTCTTTTTCAGCAACTTCTACCAATAATTTAGAAATAAGCGGTCTTGATAGAGCTGACGATAACGGGTATTTACCTTCATATAAACAATTAGCTTTTAAAGCTGGTAAAATATATTCTTTTGCTAACAATTCTTTTGCATCTATCATATACGCTTTCGAAGCGCCAACTTTTAATGCTTTATTTTTAATAGCTTCTAAGTCTTTACCTTCACCGACATCTAAACCCAACGCAATTACATCATAACCGTACTTTTCTTGGATCCATTTTACTGATACAGATGTATCTAAACCGCCTGAGTATGCTAATACAATCTTTTCCTTAGTCATTTTTATCTAAACTCTCCTTGAATACTTTATGGATTTTTATTCATTCGATAGAATGATTATACAACACATCTCATAAAAAAGGAACCCATTATGATAGTAAAAGTTTTAAAATTGCTTTTTGAGCATGTAAACGGTTTTCAGCCTCATCGAATACAACTGAATGTGGTCCATCGATAATCTCACTCGTAACTTCTTCACCACGGTGTGCCGGTAAACAATGTAAAAAGATAAAATCGTTATTCGCATGGCTGCATAATTCCTCATTGACTTGAAAGCCTTGGAATGCTTTTAAACGGATGGCAGTTTCCTCTTCCTGCCCCATGCTGGTCCAAACATCGGTGACAACCACATCAGCATTCTTTATCGCTTCATAAGGATCATTTGTAATCGTAACCGCGCTTCCCGTTTCCTTACCAGCTTGGATGGCTTTTTCAGTAATTTCCTCATTAGGCAGATAGCCCACAGGACTTGCAATACTGATATTCATCCCGACTTTAACGGCCCCTTCCATTAGAGAATGAGCCATATTATTATTTCCATCACCAATATAACAAAGCTTTAAGCCTGCCAACTTCCCTTTATGCTCAAGGATAGTTAGCAGATCTGCAAGCACCTGGGTTGGGTGCTGCAGGTCTGTTAATCCATTAATGACAGGTACTGTGGCATGAGAGGCTAACTCTTCAACAGACTCATGCGAAAATGTTCGAATCATAATTCCATCAATATAACGGGACAATACCTTCGCGGTATCAGAAATGCTCTCGCCGCGGCCGAGCTGAATATCCCTTGAACTTAAAAAGATTGCATGTCCTCCTAACTGCAGCATCCCTACTTCAAAGGAAACCCTTGTACGAGTCGAGGATTTTTCAAAAATCATGCCCAATACCTTCCCGCTTAAGAATGGATGGGGTTTACCTTGTTTTTGCATTCTTTTTAATTCAACCGCTTCATCTAGCAAACAAAGGACTTGATCGGTACTGTAATCAGCTAGCTGTAAAAAATCAATACCTTTAAATGTTTGTTTATTGCTGATGCTTTTTCCGTCCGTATTAATTGCTTCTAACATGAACGGCACCTTCTTTCTCATATTTGTAATACTCACTAACCGTCCTTACTTCATATTCAGCCCCAAACTTCTTTTGTACGCCCAATGTGGTTTCAATGGTATCTAGATGTGTGAACACCGGTACTTTATAGCGGACTGCATACTCACGTAAATGGAAACCAAACTTATTTTTATTTCGACCTTGACTCGGTATATTAATAACGGCCAGAATTGGTTTATTTCGGAAGATATTATTCAAATCTTTTTCGTCTTGAACCACTATTTCTACAGAGAGACCATTGGACTTTAGAAATTCAGCCGTTCCTTCTGTAGCCGCAAGCTTGTAATCTTCTTTTACTAGTTCCTTTAAAATAGCAAGACTATCCGTTTTTTCTCTATCTGAAATCGAACATAGCAGATACCCTTCTCCCTTAGTTCCATTGATTAAAGGGACAGATTTTTGAAGTGCTGCCTGGTAGTTAGTGCCAATTCCGAGTACTTCTCCAGTGGACTTCATTTCCGGTCCGAGTACATGATCGACTCCTTTAAGCTTACTAGAAGAAAAGACAGGAGATTTTACTGAAAAGTAATCAGGTTCGGCAAGTAAACCTAAATCTTGACTCAATTCCGTTAAGGATTCACCTAATTGAACACGTGTTGCCCACTCAATCATCGGAACGCCAGTCACCTTACTAATAATCGGCACTGTACGGGATGAACGCGGATTTACCTCCAGAACATAAACAGTTTCATCATAGATAACAAATTGGATATTCATGATACCAATAACAGGAGCAGATTTTGCGATTCTGCCTGCATAATCTATTAATGTTCCTTTTATTTTGCTAGATAAAGAGATTGGCGGAAAAACTGTAATACTATCACCGGAATGAACCCCTGCTTTTTCAATATGTTCAAAAATACCGGGTACGACAATATTTCCCCCATCACAGATGACATCAATTTCACATTCCAGCCCTGGTAAGAACTTATCAACTAATAATGGCCACATTTCAGCATGTGAATTTTCTTCAAGCTGGTTAATGTACTGTACTAGCTCTTGTTCAGAATAAATCGTAAACATGGACTGGCCGCCAATTACATAGGATGGACGAACAAGCACTGGGTAGCCCAAGGCGTTAGCCGCTTCTATCAATTCATCAGGCTGCGAAACTGTTTTTCCTTCAATGTGAGGAATCGCTAATTCATCCAGGAGTTGATAAAATTCCTTACGATCCTCTAAGCGGTCAACATTTTTAACTGTTGTTCCTAAAATCTTAATTCCTTCTTCTTCTAAATCATGAGCAAGATTGATAGCAGTTTGACCGCCAAACTGGATTAACACGCCATCTACTTTTTCTTTTTCAATTACATGTAAGACATCTTCAGCAGCAAGCGGTTCAAAATACAAGCTGTCGGCAACCGAATAATCTGTACTTACAGTTTCAGGATTGTTATTAATTACAACAGCTTCAAAACCCTTTTTCTTGAGAGCTTTAGCCGCGTGAACAGAACAATAATCAAATTCGATTCCTTGACCAATACGAATTGGACCAGAACCAATGACAAGAATTTTTTTCTTATCTGTGATCTCTACCTCATCACTACCATGCCATGTAGAATAATAGTAAGGTGTAATGGCATCAAATTCAGCAGAACAAGTATCAACCATTTTGTACCCCGGCTTCCACTGTAGTTCTTTCCACTTGTGTCTTACTTGTTTTTCCGGGATCTCATAAATTTGCGCTAATAACTTATCGGCCACATTATTTCTTTTGGCTCTTTTAAGCAGGTCGACTGGAACGGTATTCCATTGATAGGATGCTAGTTCCTTTTCTAACGCAACGATTGAGCTAATTTTGTGTAAAAACCACGGGTCAATCTCTGTCAGCAGTTGTACTTTTTCAAGAGTGAACTCTCTTCTAAACGCTTCCGCGATGACAAATAATCGCTTATCATTTGCTACACGAAGCAATTCAATTAAAGAGGATTCTTCTAATGACTCATAAGCTGTTTGACATAGACCATAAACATTCATTTCCATAGAGCGAATCGCTTTGTTTAAAGCACCTTCAAATGTTCGGTCGATTGCCATAACTTCCCCTGTTGCTTTCATTTGTGTTCCCAATGTCCGGTCTGCTTCAGGGAATTTGTCAAATGGAAAGCGGGGCAGTTTCACCACAATATAATCAATCGCTGGCTCAAAAGAAGCAAACGTATTACCTGTTATCGGGTTCACAATCTCATCAAGATGATAACCAATCGCACACTTTGCCGCCATCCTTGCGATCGGGTATCCTGTTGCCTTTGAAGCAAGCGCCGATGAACGGCTTACCCTTGGATTAACCTCGATAATATAGTATTGATTGGATTCCGGGTGAAGCGCAAACTGAATATTACATCCACCGATAATCTTTAACTCTCTTATTACTTTAATAGAAACGTCACGCAGCATTTGATATTGAACATCTGTTAATGTTTGTGATGGGGCGACAACAATGGAATCTCCAGTATGAACTCCAACGGGATCCATATTTTCCATATTACAAACAATGATGCACGTATCATTTGCATCTCTCATGACCTCATATTCAATTTCTTTCCAGCCTTTAATGCTTTTTTCAACTAAGACTTGGTGAATTGGGCTTGCGGCTAAACCTTTTTTTAGCACAAGTTCAAGTTCCTCATCGTTATAAGCGAATCCTCCACCCTCTCCTCCAAGTGTATAGGCTGGGCGGATGATGACAGGAAAACCGATTTTTTGAACAAACTGAACGCCTTCTTCGTAACTATGAATGATTTCAGATTCTGGGATTGGTTCACCAATTTTCAACATTAAGTTACGGAACTTCTCGCGATCCTCACCATTCTTAATGGATGCAACCGAAGTCCCTAAAAGTTCAACATTGTATTTTTCTAAAATTTTCTGTTCAAATAGCTCAACAGTTAAATTTAATCCTGTTTGACCGCCAAGTGTACCTATGACTCCATCAGGACGTTCCTTTTGGATAATTTTCTCAATTGTTTCTACATTTAAAGGTTCAATATATACTTTATCGGCAACTGCCTCATCAGTCATAATCGTGGCCGGGTTGTTATTAATAAGAACAACTTCAATTCCCTCTTCTTTTAAGGCGATACACGCCTGTGTTCCGGCATAGTCAAATTCTGCTGCCTGCCCTATTACAATCGGGCCTGAACCAATGACGAGTACTTTTTTTTGATTTTTATTTAACGGCATAAATGTTCTCTCCCAATGATGCGATCTGACTCACAAAATCTTTAAAAATATAATCCGTGTCGCTTGGTCCGGGATGTGCTTCCGGATGAAATTGAACGGTTTGAATTGGATACAATTTATGTTGCAATCCTTCTATCGATTGGTCATTTATATTTCGGTAGGTAACATTAAATACCTTTTGATCAATGCTCTCATCAAGGACAACATAGCTATGATTTTGAGCGGTTATTTTCACCTTACCGGTTGTCAATTCCTTAACCGGATGGTTTCCTCCCCTGTGTCCATAAGCAAGTTTTGTAGTTTTTGCCCCATATGACAATGCAATTAGCTGATGGCCAAGGCATATTCCAAGTGTTGGGAAGGCCTGGGTAATTTTTTTAATTTCCGGGAACCATGCTTTTAACTGCATGGGGTCTCCAGGTCCATTACTTAATAAAATACCATCTGGATTTAAAGATTTTATTTTCTCGAATGTAGTTGTGTAAGGGACAATGGTTACTGAACAGTTTTCCTCTAAAAGCGCATGAAGGATAGACTTTTTATATCCAAAATCCATTAGCACGACGTGAGGCCCATTATTCTTGAAATATTGAATCTTATTCGTAGATACTTTTTCTACCCACATCGTTGCTTTTTGATCCCTAGGCAATTTGATTCCCTTTTCTTTACCTAGATAGGCTTTTACTGTTCCACGGCTGCGAATAGTTTTGACAAGCCGTCTTGTATCTACCTCGGCAATCCCGGCAACCCCTGCATTTTTCAGCTTTTCTGAAAATTTATTTATGGACTGATAATGACTAGGTGTTTCACATAAATCACCTATTACTACTCCTGCTAAGGCTGGAGAAATACTTTCATCATCTAATGCATTAATCCCATAGTTTCCTATAATTGGATAACAGAAAGTGATAATCTGTCCGGCATAGGATGGATCTGTGATGATTTCCTGATATCCGGTCATACTTGTATTAAAAACGACCTCTCCGAGAGAGTCCTTCTCTGCACCTATTAGTACACCTTCAAAAACTTCTCCTGTTTCCAAAGTAAGATAACCCTTTTCCAAAATATTCACACGCCTTTCTCTATACTTTGGAATGTTTCTTCCAACGCTACAGTAAATTCATCAATCTCCGCTTTTGTTACGGTTAATGGCGGTAAGATTCGAACGACATTCGGTCCGGCAGTTAAGATTAAGAGATGGTTGGCAATCGCTTTTTGCACGATTTCCAAAGCATTAATCTCCACCACTAATCCTTTTAGAAGGCCTTTACCGCGAATTTCCTTTATGAAAGAATGCTTCTCTTTTAATTGTAGGAGCTGCTGGTCGAGATAATTCACCGTTTCCTTAACATCTTCCAACAGATTACTCTCCATAATATGGGTCACTGTGGCAAGCCCCGCTGCTGTTGCCAAGGGGTTTCCGCCAAAAGTACTGCCATGGCTGCCGGGTTCAAACCCTATTGCTGCCTCTTCTTTAGCAATAATGGCTCCAATTGGAAAACCAGAACCCAACCCTTTTGCGATACTTATCACATCTGGTTCGATAGAATATTGCTCATAGGCAAATAATGTTCCCGTTCTGCCTATTCCTGTTTGGATTTCATCCACCATCAGGAGGATCTCATTTTCCTTACAGATTTGTGCTAGTTTTGTCACCCATTCTTGATTTGCCGGAATAACTCCGCCTTCACCTTGAACCAATTCTAGTAAAACTGCTGCAGGTTTAAGGGTGATAAGCTGATCTAACGCTTCCTCGTCATTAAATGGCAGGTAGCTGAATCCAGGCATTAGCGGTGCAAAGCCCTGTTGGATTTTTTCTTGTCCTGTTGCAGTTAAAGTAGCCAAAGTTCTTCCATGAAAGGATTGTTGAAAGGTAACCACTTCTGAAGAACTGTTTCCTTTTATTTTATTAGCGTATCGTCTTGCCAGTTTAATAGCAGCTTCGTTCGCTTCCGCACCACTGTTGCAGAAAAAGACCTGATCGCCGCAGCTATTAGCTGTTAGTAAGGCAGCAAGCTGCTCTTGATTAGGAATGTTATATAAATTTGAACAATGCCACAGGTTTTGCAATTGTTCCTCTAGCTTTTCCTTAACTGGATCAGGAACATGCCCTAAGTTACATGTGGCTATTCCTGAAGTGAAATCTAAGAATTGATTCTCCTGGTCGTCCCACACGTAACTACCTTTTCCCTTTACTAATGTGACAGGAAAACGGCTGTATGTGGCCATTACTGGTGTGGTTAGGGAGACGGATGTATTGTTAACCATTAGGCTATCTCCTCTTCTAAGACAATTTTTGTACCGACGCATTTGCCGTTTGAGTAGTCTAACAGACTATTTTTCTCAAACCCATTAATGATTCCTACTTCTGGGATGTTGTGAACAAGACCGTCAATCGCGGCTTTGACCTTTGGAATCATTCCTCCAAAAATGGTTTTCTCTTGGATCATTTGTTCAATTATGGTCTTTGAGACTTTATCAAGCTTTGTTTTCACCCCATTGTTGTCGACTAAGATTCCCGGAATATCACTGATGAAGCAAAGGTTTGCTTCTAATGCCTTGGCAATCGCTGAGGCAGCAATATCACCATTTATATTGTAACGCTGCCCACCGGCATCAATTCCTACAGGAGAAATAACCGGGATAAAACCTTGGTTTATAATGCCTTTGATGATGCTGTGATTTACTTCTACCACTTCTCCAACAAAACCTAAGGTTTTTGCATCAGCTGTTGGCGCAGCCTTTAGTAATCCACCGTCCACGCCGCTAATACCAACAGCGTTTCCACCTACTTCTGCAAGGTTTCTAACCACTTGTTTATTGACCGACCCGCTTAAAACCATTTCGACTACGTCTAACACTTGATGGTCAGTTACTCTTAATCCATTCACAAATTTGGTTTCAACGTTTAAGCTTTTTAGTAAAGAGGTAATTAATGGCCCCCCACCATGAACAATAATGGGCGTCCACTCACTAGATGTATGCATTTTTACAATATCTTCATAAAATGATCTTGGCAGATTTTCTAACACACTTCCGCCACACTTAATGACTAAATATTTCATTTTTGTCCTCCCTTAAGTGCGGTAGGATGCATTAATTTTCACATAATCGTAAGTTAGATCGCATCCCCAGGCAGTGGCACTGTAGTCACCTTGATTTAAGTTAACATATATAACAACGTTCTCTTGTTCTAAGTAGCTTTTTACTTCTTCTTCAACAATTGGGCACGGTAAGCCCTTCTCAAACACTTTATATTGACCGATCGAAACCTCTAATAAATTAGGTTCAATTGGTACACCACTGTATCCAGCCGCTGTGACAATTCGTCCCCAGTTAGGGTCTGTTCCATAGATAGCTGTTTTAACGAGATTAGAGGAAATGATTGATTTGCCGACCGTTTTAGCTGCATTTGTGCTGAAAGCTCCACTTACTTGGATTTCAACAAGCTTTGTTGCACCTTCACCATCTCTAGCAATCTTTTTGGCAAGTTCCTTACAGACGATTTCTAATCCGTCTACAAAACAATCCCAGTCTGGATGGTCTTTTGTTAGCTGTTCATTGCCCGCTAATCCGTTTGCCATAACCAGTACCATATCATTAGTACTTGTATCACCATCGACCGTAATCATGTTAAAAGTTTGATTTGTTACATCCTTAAGAGCTGCTAATAAGTCTTCTTGGGCTATGTTTGCATCGGTTGTTACAAAGCCGAGCATGGTGGCCATATTCGGATGAATCATCCCTGAGCCTTTTGCAGCACCACCGATTGAAATGTGCTTTCCATCTATTGTTAATTGAACACCAATTTGTTTGATACAAGTATCAGTTGTTAATATAGCTTGTTTAAAATTTTCCTCTTGTTCATATTCCGATTGGAGGATTTGATTTATTCCCGTATTTATACAATCCATTGGAAGCAATTCACCTATTACTCCCGTTGACGTAACTGCCACAAGATGCTGTTGTACGCCTAACTCGTCTGCGAATTTTTTTTGCATCTCTGCTGCATCAAGTAAACCCTGCTCGCCTGTACAGGCATTGGCGTTACCAGAGTTTACAAGTATTGCTTGGATTTTATTTTCTTTTGCTATACTTTCTTGGGTTACGATTAGTGGCGCAGCTTGAAAAATATTAGTCGTATAAACTCCCGCTACTGCGGCTGGGACTTCCGATACGATATATCCTAAATCAAGGCGCTTCTTCTTAATTCCGCAATGCATACCGCCCGCTTTATACCCCTTTGGTAAGGTTACACTCTCATTTCCAAGTATAACGATTTTGTTGGTTGATGTGGCTTGTGTCACTTTTCTTTTCCCCCTTAAGATTCCCTTGGCGTTTAACCGGGCTATTTAACTAGTAAATTATTAGTTTTAACTTATGGATATATTGGTAAATCAGTGAGCCCAGTTTGATCGTCCCAGCCATTCATTAGATTGGCGTTTTGAATCGCTTGACCTGCAGCCCCTTTTACTAAATTGTCGATAACTGAGATGACAGTTAACCGATTAGTCCGTTCATCTACATGCAAGCCAATATCGCAAAAGTTTGATCCCATAACTTCTTTTGTTGCGGGTATATTTCCTTCCGGGCGTACTCTTATAAAATGAGATTCTTGATAAAATTGTTTATATAAATCAATAATTTTTTGGGTTGAAATTTTTTCTTTTAGATTCACATACATCGTGCACATGATTCCCCTTGTCATTGGAACAAGATGTGTAGTAAAGGTAACGGTAATAGGATTACCACTCTCATCCGACAATACTTGTTCTATTTCAGGGATATGTTGATGTTTTCCTAATTTATAAGCTTTAGTATTTTCATTAATCTCTGAGTAATGGGAAGTTAATGACAAGCCTCTTCCCGCACCAGATACTCCTGATTTAGCATCAATAATAATGGATTTTTCATCTGCTAATTTTGATTTAAGTATGGGTAAAAGACCAAGATTGGTTGCTGTTGGATAGCAGCCGGGATTAGCTATTAAAGTTGACTGCCTAATTTCCTCTTTATAGATCTCACTTAAACCGTAGACTGCCTGTTTTAAGTACATCTCTTCCGGTGATGAGTGTTTATACCAATTCTCGTACTCTTCAGACGACCTCAGCCGGAAATCTCCCGATAGGTCAATACACTTGATTCTTTTTTCAAGCAGCTGTGGTACCAGTTTGCTGCTCACACCTGAAGGGGTAGCGAGAAAAACAATGTCATTTTCTTCACTTAATCTATTAGCATTAAATGTTTCAAGCGGTTGAACAACAACGTCGGAAAGATGTGGATACACATCACTAAAATTAACCCCAGCTTGGGAGTTGGATACAACTGAACCAATCTCTAAGTATGGGTGCTTATTAATTAACCTGACTAATTCTATTGATCCATAACCTGTTCCACCGATAATTGCAGCTTTCATTTCTTCCACTCCCAAGTCGCTTTTATAATGTATTATTATACATACACCTATATAATTATTCAATAGTTAATTAGCCTAATTTTTTATTTTTACTGAAAATTACCGTATTTATTTTTGCAAACGCTTACATCGATCTTTGTAAGATTATACATTTCCTATGCAAAAAAAAAGCTCCTGAGATGCACAGGAACTTCATAGGATTAACTACCAAATATTAATTTATAGGCTTGTATGGAGCAAATTCAATACGCTTCGCAGTTCCTTAACCGCTACCTGTCCCGGTGCAGAAGCCTTCTTGGCAGCTCCAAAAGTAAGGGCCGATCCGAATAATTCTCCAGCTAAGCGGCTGATAACTCCCTTTCCTGCCATAGACATAGTAATAATCGGTCTGTCAGCATACTGTTCATTCATAGTAGTGGTTGCATCCAACAATGTAAGTACATCAGCCGTACTAGTTGGCATTACAGCTATCTTCGGCAGATCTCCACCTAGTTCTTGTGCTTTACATAAACGTGAGATAATCTCCTCTTTTGTAGGAGTAGCATGAAAATCATGATTAGAAATAATCACATAAACATTACGTGCATGTGCTGCTTCTATTAATGCTTTAACATCATTTTCTTCATTAAATAACTCAACATCGACGATATCGGCTAGGCCAGTTTCAGCGATAGCTTTATTTAGTTCAAAATAGAAAGCGGTGCTCACCTCTTTTTCTCCGCCCTCTTTAGCACTACGGAAAGTAAAAACAAGAGGGGTCTCTGTGAGGATTCCTCGAATCTCACTTAAAGCCTCTTTTACCTTTTCAATTTGTTCGACATCCTCAAAGAAATCGACACGCCACTCTACTACATCCAAATCAAGTGTGTTTAGAAAGTTTGCTTCCTCTATTAGTTGAGCTAAGCTTGTCCCTACCATCGGAACACAAATTTTAGGAGCACCTTCCCCAATTGTAATACCTCTGACTGTAATTGTTTTCTTCATTTTTTCCCCAGTCCTTTACTATTTTTTAAACAAAAGTTCGTGAGGTATTACGGTTACTTTTCACCATATAATTCCCAGGCTAATTTTAATGACTCTACAATATACTCCGCTATATCTTCAACATCTTGATTATCAGTTGATACAACAGAATGGTGATCAGCATAGATCTCCTGACGCTTATAGAACAGTTCTTCAATTTCTTTTAAGGACTTTCCTTTTAAAACAGGCCGACTATCAATAATAAGGCTTATTCGCTCCTTCCAATTTTCCCAGGATAAATCAAGGAAAATGACCAGGCAATTTTCTAAACAAACCTGTTTGATCTCTTCTTGTAGAAATGCCCCGCCGCCAAGAGAAATAACCTTCATTTTCTTTTTGCACAAATCAGTAATTACACTTTTTTCCTTTTCACGAAATGCCTTTTCTCCAATCTTATTAAAGATTTGTGACGTTGGCATACCGTACTCTTTTTCTATCTCCGCATCAATATCGATAAAATCTCGATAGAGTTTTTTTGCGACAGCTTTACCGATAGTAGTTTTTCCTACACCCATAAACCCTATAAATACTATACTCATTTCTTTTAAAGAAACTCCCCGATATACCAATATATAATTTCCCCCTCAAGGATCTGAATTGTATAATCACTTTTTCTGAAATATGTGACATTATCTTGTCATAATTATAATAGTTCCCTCTATAGAAAAACAATATTTATGTGAGTATTTGAGCATATTACACCTAAAAAAATCAAAAGAAAAAGACCCCTGCTGGAGTCTCCAGTTCAAACACCTTAGTTCTTCATCTTCGGGTCAAGGACATCCCTTAGTCCATCTCCCATTAGATTAAATCCCAGCACTGTCAGCATAATAGCGATTCCCGGAAAAAACAATGTCCATGGAGCCTGGGTAATATAATTTTTTGAATCTGCCAGCATCTTTCCCCACTCTGGTGTCGGCGCCTGTGCCCCCATTCCGAGAAAACCCAGGGCTGCCGCTTCGATTATAGATGTGGCAATCGCTAAAGTTGCTTGGACAATGACTGGTGAAATACTGTTAGGGAGAATATGACGAAAGAGAATTCGTGTGTCCTTCATCCCCACTGCTCGGGCTGCCATAATGTATTCTTCTTGCTTAACACTTAACACCTTAGATCGGACAAGCCGGCCAAAGTTCGGAATATTAATAACAGCAATGGCAATTAATGCGTTTTGTAAAGATGGTCCAAGGATTGCCACAACCGCTATGGCTAATAGAATACTAGGGAAGGCAAGCATGATATCAAAAATACGCGAGATAAGCGAATCAATCCAGCGGCCATAATAACCCGCGACAATTCCTAAGATGGTCCCAAATACGACAGATCCAAGGACCGAAAAAAATCCCACCCATAAAGATATTCTTGCCCCGTATACAATTCGTGAGAAAATGTCACGGCCAAAATCATCTGTGCCGAACCAATGATCACTTGAAGGAGGGAGCATTCGATCTGTTAGCACTTGCTCTTTAAAACTATAGGGTGCAATGATAGGTGCTAAAATGGCAATCATGATAAAAAATCCTACAATGCCCAAGCCAGCCAGTGCTAATCGATTTTTATAAAATGATATCCATGCTTCCTTCCAAGGAGGCGTCAGCTTTTCTTCAACAAATACAGGCTCAATATTAGCTGCTTTTTTTACAAGTTCCGCCACTTAAAAATCCCCCTCCTTTATTTCGTATATTTAATTCTTGGATCAACAAAGACGTACAATAAATCCACAATTAAATTAATAAGGACAAAAATGGCAGCAATTAATAAAATGCCTGACTGAATCACTGGATAATCACGATAGCCGATTGCATCATATAAATATCGGCCAATTCCTGGCCAGCCAAAAATTGTTTCTGTTAGGATGGCTCCCCCCAATAGCAGGCCTGTTTGCAATCCGATAATCGTCAGTACTGGGATAATCGCATTTTTTAAAGAATGCTTATAAACCACCCAAAACATACTTAGCCCCTTTGCCCTTGCAGTACGGATATAATCTGATTTCATCACTTCTAGCATCGTGGCACGTGTCATTCTTGCAATTATTGCCATGGGAATGGTGGCCAGTGCCAAGCTAGGCAGTATCAAATGTTTGAGAACAACGATAAATTGGTCAAATCTTCCTTGTAATAACGTATCTATTAAATATAGATTGGTAATGGCTGATACGGGATCTCTAACATTCTCTCTACCTGTGGTTGGAAGCCAGCCTAAATGTATGGAGAATACCCATTGTTCCATTAAACCAAGCCAAAATATTGGAAGTGATACCCCAATTAGGGCAAGTACCATTGCCACATAATCAAACCATGATCTCGAGAACCAGGCACTAACAATCCCTGCATTTACTCCCATAATAACGGCTATAAACATTGCAACAATCGTTAATTCCGCTGTAGCTGCAAGGTAAGACCAAATTTCTTCATTAATAGGACCTCTCGTCCTCAGCGAAACCCCTAGATCTCCATGAATTAATGCATTAATATAATCTACGTATTGTATGTACCATGGGCGGTCTAATCCTAATTCCTTTGTTAAGGTAGCAATCGATTCTGCAGTTGCCCTTTGACCAAGAATGACTTGTGCTGGATTACCGGGAATGGCATGGATAATAGCAAAAACGACTAGTGTCATTCCAATTAAAACAGGTATTAGAGAAAACATGCGGCGGACTGTGTACGTAAACAAGTTTTTCACCTCTTTTGAGAATGAACTTTAAGTTACCAAAAGGGAGGGAAAATCCCTCCCCTTTGTTCCAAGATAAGAAATTATTACATCACTTTAAAAATTGGCCAGCTCCAGCGCCCAGCGACTAGTGTACTTCGCTAAACGGGCGCTTGCGCTTTTCTTATTATTTAAACTCAACCTTTGTCAGCGCTTCTGAACCTGTTGGATGCGGCAAGTAATTAACTACGTCTTTCCCGGCTGCTAACAATGGTGTTGAGTGGACAAGCGGAACCCATGGAGCATCATCATGGATGATTACTTGCGCCTGCTCGTAAAGGGCATTACGCTTAACTTGATCCGTTTCTGTCTGCGCCTTAATTAAGATATCGTGCAATTGGTCATTGCTATAATAAGAATAGTTATTGCTTCCAATACTGTCTTTATCAAGCAAGGTGTATAAGAAGTTATCAGGATCTCCATTGTCACCCGTCCAGCCAAGCATGAACATATCAAACTCACCTTTGGCTGCTTTATCTAGATAAGTTGCCCAGTCAACAGACTGGATCTTCGCTTTGACACCAATTTTACTTAAGCTTTCTTGAATCACTTCTGCCACCTTTTGAGCTTCCGGCATGTATGGACGTGCTACAGGCATGGCCCAAAGGTCAGTTTCGAATCCTTTTTCGTAACCTGCTTCTTTTAACAATTGTTTAGCTTTTTCCAAATCATATGGGTATGGCTCAACAGACTTATTATAGCCCTCAATCGAAGGTGGCATTGGATTAACAGCTTCAAGTGCCTTTCCTCCATAAAATGCATCGATGATTGATTTTTTATCAATTGCATAATTGATGGCTTGACGAACGAGCTTGTTATCAAATGGTTTACGAGTGGTCGTTAAACCGATATAACCCACGTTCATTGACGGTCGTTCAATCACTTGAAGATTAGCATTTGCTTTAACAGTGGCCTCGTCTGAGTTGTTTAGGCCATCCATTACATCAATTTCGCCATTGGCAAGAGCATTAAGACGTGCTGTATTTTCAGGAATGACACGGAAAATCACTTTGTTTAACTTAGGATAGCCTTTTTGCCAGTAGTCCGGGTTTTTCTCAAGCGTAATTGTATCGTTTTCTTTCCACTCCACGAATTTAAATGGTCCTGTACCAACAGGATGCTGTCTAAATTTATCACCGTATTTTTTAACTGCCGCAGGGCTGGCAATTCCAAACGGAGACATGGCTAAATTCTTTAAAAATGGTGCTTGAGGTCTTGTCAATACAAATTGTACAGTATGGTCATCAACCGCTTTAACTTCTTTAATCACATGTCCTTTTTCCCCTTTATAACCGCCAAACATTGTATAGTAAGGGAAGCTGTCTGCATTTCCATTCATCCAGCGGTCAAAGTTAAAAACTACTGCCTCTGCATTAAAATCGGTCCCATCATGAAATTTAACTCCTTGCCGAAGCTTAAAGGTATAAGTTAACCCATCAGGAGTAACCTTCCATGATTCAGCAAGTCCAGGATTGATGGTAGTATCCTGGTCGCCATATTGGATTAAGTTTTCAAAAATGTTTTCCGTTACTTTAAATGTTTCACCTTCCGTCGAGGTGATGGGGTCTAGTGATGTAGAATCTCCTCCACGGCCGTAGACTAGTGTGTCCTTTTTAGCTGCACTTCCAGAAACAGGATCTTTCTTTCCTCCTGTTGCTTCATTTGTTTTACTGTTGCAGCCAGCCAAAAACATGCTAATGGCTAACAGAGAAATCAACAACAGTATAAAAGGTTTTTTCTTCATAAAAGTTTGTTACCCCCTGTACATTTTATTTTTTATCATAAATGCAGCAAATCACTTGTCATATAAATGACATGCAACAAAATGATCGTTCAAATCATGTTCTTGAGGTCTAGTTGTTTTACAAATATCCATCACCTGTGAACACCGGGTATGGAAGGCACATCCTGATGGAGGATTTGCCGGACTTGGAATCTCACCGTCAATTAAGATAGTTTCCTTCTTTAAATCAGGGTCTGGAACCGGCACTGCCGAAAGTAGTGCCTTTGTGTAAGGATGGGAGGGATTTTGATATAGCTGCTCACTATCGGCTAACTCTATTAATCTTCCTAAATACATCACGCCAACACGATCACTAATATGTCGTACCACACCTAAATCATGTGCGATAAATATGTAGGTAAGCTGAAATTCCTTTTGGATATCCTTCATTAAGTTAAGAACCTGGGCTTGGATTGAAACGTCCAATGCTGACACAGGTTCATCTGCTATTATCAGCTTGGGTTTCGTCATCAATGCTTTAGCAATCCCAATACGTTGACGCTGGCCGCCCGAGAATTGGTGCGGATATCGTTTGGCATGGTAGCTGCTTAAGCCGACCACCTCGAGCATTTCTCGCACTTGTTTTTTTCGCTCTTCTTTTGTGCCAATCCCATGAACAATGAGCGGCTCTTCAAGAATTTGTTCAATCGAATGTCTGGGGTTTAAGGAGGCATAGGGGTCTTGAAATACCATCTGGATATCACGGCGGGTTTTTCTTAATTCTGATTTTGACATACTAGTAATCTCTTTATCTTCAAACACAATCTTTCCTTCACTTGCTTCTATTAAACGCATTAACAGGCGGCCAGTAGTCGATTTCCCGCAGCCGCTTTCCCCAACAATGCCCAATGTCTCTCCCTTTTTAACATAGAAAGAAACATCGTCAACGGCTTTCACTTCACCTTGCTTCCTTCCAAAAAGTCCGCCAGTGATCGGAAAGTACTTTTTCAACCCATTTACCTCAAGAAGTAACTCTGACATGCTTGTCACTCCCCTCCTTCAATATATGTAGGAAACAGCGAACTTCATGTTCCTCTTTTTCCAAGTTCAATAATTGAGGTTCTTCTTCATGGCACTTACCAAATGCCTCTGAACACCGTGGCGCAAACCGGCAGCCATTTTGAATAGTTCCCGGCGCTGGGACTGTTCCGGGTATGCTATAGAGACGCTCCCTTTTCCCTCTTAATTCAGGGACGGATTTTAATAGCCCTTTAGTATAAGGATGCTGAGGATTTTTAAGTATGGTTCTGACATCACCCTGTTCTACAATTTGTCCAGAGTACATCACTATTACTCGCTCACAAATTTCCGCTACCACACCTAAATCGTGTGTAATGAGGATAATCGATGTATTGGTTTTTTTATTTAAATCCTTCATTAGTGCAAGAATCTGTGCTTGAATAGTTACGTCAAGTGCAGTTGTAGGTTCATCCGCAATCAGCACCTTAGGATTGCACGCCATTGCCATAGCAATCATGATCCGTTGTCTCATCCCACCCGATAATTGGTGGGGATACTCTTTCAGAATTCCCTCTGCTCTTGGGATTCCTACCAGTCTTAATAATTCAATGCCTCGAACTAGCGCTTCTCTCTTTGAGAGATTGGTATGTAGTTTGATGGCTTCCATCACCTGATTCCCAATGGTGAACAAAGGATTCAGTGAAGTCATAGGTTCCTGGAAGATCATTGAAATCTGATTCCCACGAACTTTACGCCACTCTTTTTCGGAGAGGTTTATTAAATCTATTCCTTCAAAAATAATTTGACCGTCCTCAATTTTACCTGGCGGTGACGGAATTAACCCCATTGTGGCTAACGAAGTTACACTTTTGCCACTCCCTGATTCACCTACGATTCCAAGAATTTCTCCCTCTCTCAGATTAAAACTGATGCCATCAACAGCAGGTAAGAGTGTTCTCCCAGACTGAAACGATACTTTTAAGTTCTTTATCTGTAAAATATGACTCACATTAACACCTACCTCTTAATCTATGATTTATAAACCCTTTTTGAAATATTATAATATAACAAATTTTAAAACTATTATGACATATATCACTTGCCTGTTATTATCGAAATTTGTCAATAAAATAAAAATTTATAAAAAAAAAAGCCATACACCACTCTGCATTAAAGCGTTATTGCAGCGTAGTATATGACCCCTTATGTTCTAATTTTCGGCTTATTTCTATATTAATATTATATTTTTTTACCCGTGTAAATATAAATGGCATCTCTAAAAAATTCAGCTGTCCCTGGCTGCTCTTTATCATAGTAGGCAGTGAATCTCTCATCATCTACATACATTTGAGCAAGACCGGCATGGGCCTCTTTGCTATATTCGTCCCAATAATAGCGTAACCATTGTTTGTGCAGTTCTGCAGCCTTTTGGGCTAATTCCCCACCTGGATCGCCTGTTTTAAACGCCTCAGCTAAGGTTTTAGTGATATTCTTAGCTAATGCAGTGACCTCATCATGCTGCTCCTGCGTCATATTCATTACCTTTGCATTTGATTGGTCTACTCTATCGTTCCCATATTTTTGACGAATTTCATTCCCATACTTTTTCTCGTTTTCCTCAATCATCTTTTTCTTAAAGCCTTCAAATTTTTCTTTATCGGCCATCTTCATTCTCCCTTCTGTTAACGCAATGGTTTTATCGACATTAGCAATTAATAAGTCTAATTGTTTCTTTTTCTCAAGGAGTTTTTCACGATGTTCTCTAAGTGCGGCCGCACCATCAAAGGACGGATCGGTGACAATTTCTTTGATTCTATCTAAGCTGACATCTAATTCCCTGTAAAATAGAATTTGCTGCAGCCGATCGACTTCCTTCTTGCCATAGATTCGATAACCTGACGAATTGATTCTTGCCGGCTTAAGAATCCCGATTTCGTCATAATATCTTAGTGTCCTAGTACTTATTCCCGCCAAACTCGCCAACTTTTGCACTGTATACTCCATCGGTTCACCCCCTCTTGGTTAAACAATACACCTTTACGCTACGTCAAAGTCAATCAATGGAATGCCCATTTTTAATCAATACCTGTTGATTTGCAAATTCCATTTAGTTTCAAAAAATAATCCTAACCAAATTAAGAGCTTCTTTTAATGTAGTAGATTGAAAAATTTTTCTAGTCAGAAATAATAAATTATTTCAAAAAAACTTTCTTTTTTCCTTAGCATTTATAAATATATTGAATTATCAAGGTTTTTAACTAATCTTCACTTTATTACCAAAAAAAGTTTTTGACAATTCAAATATGTGAAAAGTATTATAGAATAATAAAGAGGAGGTTGTATAATGTCAAATCTAAATAGGCAGAAAATTGTGGATAGTGTACCTCAGAAAGGATTCTTTGGACATCCTAAAGGTCTATTCACCCTTTTCTTCACCGAATTCTGGGAAAGATTCTCTTATTACGGCATGAGAGCTATTCTCGTTTACTATATGTATTATAGTGTAACCAAGGGTGGTTTAGGTATGGACCAAACCTTGGCCTTATCGATTATGTCGATATACGGTTCCCTCGTGTATATGTCAGGGATTATTGGCGGCTGGTTCGCTGACCGAATCTTCGGTACGTCAAGAGCAGTGTTCATTGGGGGCATCCTTATAATGCTTGGTCATATTGCCCTCGCAATCCCTGGAAGTATCGCCTTTTTCTTTGTTTCCATGGTATTGATTGTTCTGGGGACAGGATTATTGAAACCAAACGTTTCAACCGTTGTTGGGGAAATGTATGCTGAAAATGATAACCGCCGTGATGCTGGATTTAGTATTTTTTATATGGGGATTAACGCCGGTGCCTTCCTATCACCATTAATCGTTGGCTCCAAAACGATCATGAATACGAGCTTCCACTTAGGTTTCGGTATTGCTGCTGTGGGTATGTTCTTAGGATTAGTTGTCTTCTTAATGACAAAAAAGAAAAATCTTGGTCTTGCAGGGACCACCGTATCAAACCCGCTTACATCTTCTGAGAAGAAAAAAGTATTTACATATTTTGCAGTTGCAATAATTGGTATTGCTATTATTTGTTTTATTACAATTCCAAATGGGTTATTAACATTTGAAGGGTTTATTAACATTGTAAGTATTCTTGGAATTCTCATTCCGGCTATTTACTTTATTCGCATGTACACAAGTCCTAAAACTACATCAGTTGAGAAATCACGGGTTGTCGCGTATATTCCATTGTTTATTGCGTCCGTTATGTTCTGGGCAATTCAAGAGCAGGGTTCGACCATTCTTGCCAATTATGCGGATAAGCGGACACAATTAGATTTTGCTGGTATACAGATTTCTCCAGCTTGGTTCCAATCATTAAACCCATTATTTATAATTGTATTAGCTCCTGTATTTGCTGCAATTTGGGTGAAATTAGGCAAGCGCGAGCCTTCCATTCCGCAAAAATTCTCATTAGGCTTATTATTTGCAGGTTTATCATTTATGGTTATTCTTGTTCCAGCCTATTTCGGAGGAACAGATTCATTAGTAAATCCATTATGGCTAGTTCTTAGTTATTTAATTGTTGTACTAGGTGAATTATGTTTATCACCTGTAGGATTATCAGCAACTACAAAATTAGCTCCGGCTGCTTTTTCTGCGCAAACGATGAGTTTATGGTTCTTATCAAGTGCAGCTGCTCAGGCATTAAATGCACAAGTCGTTAAATTCTATACACCTGCAACAGAAATGACATATTTTGGTGTAATCGGCGGTGCTTCCATCGTCCTTGGTATCATTCTATTAATGCTTGCACCAAAGATTCAGGAATTGATGAAGGGTATTCGATAATATAAAAAAAGGTGAAAGTCTCTTTAATTTAATGAGAACTTTCACCTTTTTATTATTGGTCTGTAAGATCAGTTAATTCATCTACTAACTGTTTAGTCCGTTTTGCGTTTCCTTGGGCAAAGTTTTCAAGGCGTTCTTTTAATTCATCATTATCATGCACCCGTTCTGCTGTAATCAAATAAGTCCGCATCAAATCTTCTTCCATTTCTTTTGAGTTTTCTAAAACGGAAGCAAGGTTTTCCTTTTCTTCTTGATCCTTACTATTAAACGGATTGAGATTCATTGAGAAGGCCCCCTTTTTACCTTTATCCTTCTCTAACCTAACTATAATTATGTTATTTCTTTTGCTCAACCTATAACATAGCTTAAATAAAAAAACTCATCTTAAGGTTAATTAAGAAGAGTTTTTTTCTGTGATATTCTACTATTATAAAGTGCGGTTTAAAAAGACCTTAGTCCGTTCGAACTGTGGATTAGTAAAGATCTCAGACGGATGGCCAGATTCAATTATCTCTCCATTGTCCATGAAAATCACTTTATTGGCCACTTCTTTAGCAAACCCCATCTCATGAGTCACCACAATCATTGTCATGTGTTCTTCAGCTAAATCCTTCATTACTTGAAGTACCTCACCTGTCAACTCCGGATCAAGAGCTGATGTAGGCTCATCAAAAAGCAGAATTTCAGGACTCATCATAAGAGCCCGAGCAATGGCAACCCTTTGTTTTTGTCCGCCTGATAAATTCGCCGGATAAGCCTTGGCACGATTGAGGAGGCCTATTTTGTCCAATAGCTCTGAGCTCCGCTGTTGTAGTTCAACAGAAGTTTCCTTTTTCACCAATTTAGGCGCAATCATCAGATTTTCCTGAACTGTTAGGTGCGGGAACAGATTAAAGTGCTGAAAGACCATTCCCATCTTTGCGGTAATCTGCTTAATCTCAGGAAGCTTTGGATAGACCCCATCCTTCACCAAATATTGACCTGAAACACAGATACTGCCTGCCTCTACTTGTTCAAGATGGACCAGACTGCGCAGCATCGTACTCTTCCCTGAACCCGAGGGACCGATTACCGCTACTACATCATTTTTATTTACATCAAAGGTAATCTTTTTTAATACATCCAATTTCCCGTAAGACTTTTTGAGGTTTGAAACTTCAATGATCGCCATATTCACCCATACCTTCTATTCAAATCTAAACCTATTTTCAACCCATTTAAATACTAGTGTTAATACCAGTGTCATCAAGAGATAAATTACCCCTGCAACAACGAATGGTACGATTGTAAAATCACGATTTACTGCAGTTTCAGCAAAGTGCAATAATTCTGGTACTGCAACTGCATAGAGGAGGGCAGTATCTTTTACTAGCGTAACCGATTCATTTGCTACAGCCGGCAGGGCGATTCGAAACATTTGCGGCATGATAATTCTGGTTGTCATTTGCCATTTATTCAACCCAAGCACTTGAGATGCCTCGTATTGTCCCTTATCAATTGCCAGCAGCCCTCCACGAAAAATCTCAGCAAAGTATGCAGCATAATTTAATATAAACCCTAAACAGGCAGCCACAAAACGATCCAAGACTAAATATTCACCAATGACAGGAATCATCGGCAGCCCAAAACAGATAAACAATAATTGCAATAACAGCGGCGTTCCTCGCATCGCATATATATAAGCTTGAGCAAGCCATGACAATGGTTTAATTTGACTTCTTACCGCCAATGTTAATAAAAAGCCCAATGGAATGGAGACTAAAATGGCAATGATGAATAACAGGATCGTCATCTGCGCCCCCTCAAGCATTGGCTTCAGGATTGAAATAATGTAATTAATAGACATTCTTAATTTTCCTCCAATTAGAAAAGCGTAAGCAGCATTACCAATGGCTATTTTCGCATAGATTATTGTTTCTCGTATAAGTTCATCAACCCATATAAGTTGATGTCTCGTGGCCTCTTTTCGTAAAAACATTTGCGAAAATCGCCTAGAAACTTAGTAATTGACCCTCATTAAAATCCTGTAGCAACAAAGTTTACGAAAAGAGCCTTACCAATTAACAAACAAAACAGGCTTTCCGGTGGAAATCCTGTTTTGCCTTCTTATAATTTTACTTCAATATTTTATTTTCGCCAAACCACTTAGTTGAAATTTTTGATGCCGTACCATCTGCATTCATATCATCAAGGGCTTTTTGTAGATTTTTAAGTAACTCTTCGTTGCCTTTTTTCACACCTACTCCGTACTCCTCAGGGGCAAGTGATTCATCCAATATTTTAAAAGTATCTTTCTCTTTAGTCATATAATAATTAATAACGACCTCATCAATGACCACGGCATCCAAACGTCCGCTTTTTAAATCGTTTAAAGCTAACACATTATCTTTGAATTCTGTTACAGTTTTAATTTTTGATTTAATTGGATTTGCATCTAAGGCATCTGACGCAGAGGAAAGCGATTGAAGACCTACAACTTTACCTTCTAAATCCGATAGTTTAGTAACTTTAGAATCAGTTCGTGTTACAACGACTTGTGCATTTTTTAAATAGGGTTTTGTGAAAAGCACTTTTTTCTTTCGATCATCAGTTATAGTATAGCCATTCCAAATGAGGTCAATACGACCGCTGCTAAGTTCAGACTCTTTTGTCTTCCAATCGATTGGCTGGAACTCTACCTTTTTCCCCATCTTTTTAGCAGCAGCTTTTGCGAGGTCAATATCAAAGCCGACAATTTTATTATTTTCATCTCTGAATCCCATAGGAGCGAATTTATCGTCAATCCCAATTATTAGCGTGTCATCTTTAGCACCAGATGTTTTGCCTGAGCAGGCTGTAAGAAGAGAAAAAACAGCTGCAATTGCCAGCATCATTGTTACTATACGTTTCATCATGTATTACCACCTTTAACAAGATAATTTAATAAGTCCTTTAGTACGTTACCATATTATCATACTAACACATTATAACATTATAATATTTTAAAACACAATCATTTTTCTACTAAAACGAAAAATGTCTTTCTCTATGTACAAATAGACTTCCATCATATTTAAGAATGTTTTCAATATAAAGAATTTTGTTATTCATTAAAATAATTTAATTCAATCAGCTTACAATTAGTAATCTATAAAAAAAGGCAACTCCCCAAAATGGGCAGTTGCCTTAAGTTTTTCATTATGCCATTGTGTACTGTTTCTCAACCGACTTTATCCTATGATACAACTCTTGATTAACCGGTGTAGGCACATCATATCTTTTCCCCAATTTTACTACGGTACCGGAGAATAACTCTACTTCACTAAATCGTCTTGCCTCAACATCCTGGGCCATTGAGGGTTTTCCATCCGGACTTAATGTGCCTAATACCCTTAACCAATAATCTAAATCTTCTTCTGTTAAAGGTACCCCAACTTTTTCCGAGAGTGCCATTACCTCTCTCATAGCCGAAATCATCATCGTTCTGGCTGGTCCCTCAACCTGAACCTCTCCATAATTACTTTCGAAGACAGCAACGGTTTGATTTACCCCTACATTAAGCATGAATTTTCCCCACAGCCTTCTTAACATATCAGGGTCAACCTCATATGGAATCTCCACTTGTTCAAAAAACTCAGCCAGGCTATTCACCTTTTCTGTTTTATTTCCCCCAAAGCAGATCATGCCCATATGGTCGTATATCAGTTGGTTCTCCACTTTAACCGCATCCATGCCTTGGGCTACACAATATAATACCTTATCCATACCATAAGCCTCACCAATGATTTCTTCACTAGTGATACCATTCAGGAGCGATAAAATAATCGTTCTCTCTCCAACATGGTGTTTGACCGCTTGAATCGCATCAGCTAAGCCATTAAATTTTACCGCAATAATCAGTAGATCTGCAGGCTCACACGCTTCACGAGGTCTCACATAGTTGAAATCACAGCGCTCACCATTACAAAAAACCCCGTCCTCTTGATAGCGTTGAATGCGGTCTTGATCAGCTATTATTCTTAAATCAGCACGGGGTAATCTCTTGGAAAATTGGTTCCCAAATAGAATCCCTAATGCCCCAAGACCGATAATTGAGACTTTTTTTATGACCATCTCACTTCACCTTAAATCTGTACTGACCATCCAAAAGGATCTTCTTTTGTGCCATTTTGGATTCCTGTTAATGTATCATATAATTTCTGGGATAATGGGCCAATCTCTCCATTATTAACCGCCATTTTCTCATTTTTCCATAAGAATTCACCGATTGGTGAGATAACTGCAGCGGTTCCTGTACCGAATGCTTCTTCCAGCACACCATCGCGATAGGCCTGCTCAATTTCATGAATTGAAATTCTTCGTTCAACCACTGGAATATTCATATAATTTAATAGTTCGATAATCGATTTACGTGTAATCCCTTCAAGAATACTTCCATTTAACTCTGGGGTAATAACCTCCCCATTGATTTTAAAGAAGACGTTCATACTGCCAACCTCTTCAATATATTGATTTTCCCTGCCATCAAGCCATAACACCTGTGAATAACCATTTTCGCTGGCAATTTCAGATGCCTTTAAGCTTGCTGCATAGTTTCCTGCTGTCTTAGCATTACCTGTTCCACCGGCGACGGCACGAACATATTCACTTTCCACAGCAATTTTAACAGGATTGATTCCCTCTTTATAATAAGCACCTACCGGAGAAAGAATAATCATAAATTGATAGCTGTTAGCAGGATGTACTCCTAGAAATGCTTCAGTCGCAATCATAAAAGGACGAATATAGAGGGATGTTCCTTCTCCAGAAGGAATCCATTCACGGTCAATTTGAATTAATTGCTTCAATGCGCTTAATGCACCTTCTTCATCCAGCTCAGGCATACATAACCGGTCATTGGATCGGTTAAACCTTTTCATATTTTCATCAGGTCTAAACAATAAAATCTGTTCATCTTTTGTTAAATAGGCTTTAAGTCCTTCAAAAACCGTTTGCCCATAATGAAATACGGTAGCAGCCGGATCTAACGTAATAGGCTGATACGGAATAATTCGTGCGTCATGCCAGCCTTTTCCTTCAGTGTAATTCCAAACAAACATGTGATCAGTGAAGCTTTTTCCAAACTCCAAGTTATCAAATGATGGCTTTTGTTTCTTTTCTGTACTTAAAGTAACGTCAATTTTTAACTCCTTCATGTTTTAAGCTCCCATCCTTAGTCTCTATAAACTTTCTATAAAAGATATAGTTACATAATTTTAATACTATTTCGATTATTTTAACATATTTTTCGAAGAATAGGGTTAAATTTGATAGTATCTATTAAAAATAGGAATGTAACTTTTTGGAAAAGAAAAAGCGAGTAAACTTGTCAGATTAAAGACATTGTTTACTCGCCTAGTCTATACTTATTTCTTCTATTAAACTAGTCCTGTTACTAAATAAACGCCAATGATAAAGAAGGCGGCGATTGTTTTAATAATAGTGACTGCAAAAATATCACGGTAGGACTGTTTATGTGTTAAACCTGTAATTGCAAGTAATGTGATGACCGCACCATTATGTGGCAGTGTATCCATACCGCCTGAGGCCATCGAAATAACCCGGTGCATGACT
>Ga0268255_10000360_pt1 | contig 33836 bp, 26 predicted proteins | sample AgamicOrMarz_FD_200256 | JGI IMG/M metagenome (GOLD analysis project Ga0268255, IMG submission 200256) | Agave microbial communities from Guanajuato, Mexico - Or.Ma.rz (v2) (version 3) | ecosystem: Host-associated > Plants > Phyllosphere > Phylloplane/Leaf | place: Guanajuato, Mexico...
CGCGCTCAAAGCGACCGTCAAGGAGCTGCATGGCGCCTACGGTCTGGCAGTGATCAACGCACAGCAACCGGATCGTCTGGTCGCCGCGCGCAGTGGCAGTCCATTAGTGATCGGCCTCGGTCTGGGCGAGAACTTCCTCGCCTCCGACCAGTTGGCGCTGCGACAGGTCACTGATCGCTTCATGTACCTGGAAGAAGGCGATATCGCTGAAATCCGTCGCGACAGCGTGCAGATCTGGGACGTGAACGGCAACGCTGTCGAGCGCCAGACCGTGCAGTACACCGACGGTGCCGAAGCCGCCGACAAGGGTGAGTTCCGCCATTACATGCTCAAGGAAATCCACGAGCAACCGACCGTGGTCCAGCGCACCCTCGAAGGTCGCCTGGGCAACAATCAGGTGCTGGTTGAGGCCTTCGGTCCGCAAGCCGCCGAGCTGTTCGCCAAAGTGCGCAATGTGCAGATCGTCGCCTGCGGCACCAGTTATCACGCCGGCATGGTCGCGCGCTACTGGCTCGAGGAACTGGCCGGTATTCCGTGCCAGGTCGAAGTCGCCAGCGAATTCCGTTACCGCAAAGTGGTGGTGCAGCCAGACACGCTGTTCGTGACCATTTCGCAATCCGGCGAAACCGCTGACACCCTCGCCGCGTTGCGCAATGCCAAGGAGCTGGGCTTCCTCGCCAGCCTGGCGATCTGCAACGTCGGCATCAGCTCGCTGGTGCGCGAATCCGATCTGACCCTGTTGACCCAGGCCGGCCGCGAAATCGGCGTGGCCTCGACCAAAGCCTTCACCACGCAACTGGTCGGCCTGTTGCTGCTGACCCTGTCGCTGGGTCAGGTGCGCGGCACTCTGGCCAACGGCGTTGAAGCCACGCTGGTCGAAGAGCTGCGTCGTCTGCCGACCCGTCTCGGCGAAGCGCTGGCGATGGACAGCACCGTGGAAAAGATCGCCGAGCTGTTTGCCGAGAAAAACCACACCTTGTTCCTCGGCCGTGGCGCGCAATTCCCGGTGGCGATGGAAGGTGCCTTGAAACTCAAGGAAATCTCCTACATCCACGCCGAAGCCTACCCGGCTGGTGAGCTGAAACACGGTCCGCTGGCACTTGTGGATAACGATATGCCGGTGGTGACCGTCGCGCCGAACAACGAACTGCTGGAGAAGCTCAAGTCCAACTTGCAGGAAGTCCGCGCTCGCGGCGGCGAGTTGATCGTGTTCGCGGATGAGAAGGCTGCGATGACCAACGGCGAAGGTACCCACGTGGTGCAAATGCCGCACATCCACGACATTCTCTCGCCGATCCTTTATACGATCCCGTTGCAACTGTTGTCGTACTACGTCGCCGTGCTCAAGGGCACCGACGTCGATCAACCGCGCAACCTGGCGAAATCGGTCACCGTGGAATAAGTTATCCACCGTTGATCTAAGCTCTCCCACAATCGCAGCCTCGGCTGCGATTGTCGTATCCGCCCGGAGGAATTCGATGGACCGCTTTCAGGAAATGCAGATCTTCGTTGTCGTCGCCCAGGAGCAAGGCTTTTCGGCGGCTTCGCGGCGTCTGGGTTTGTCGGCGGCGAGTGTTACCCGGGCGGTGGCGGCGCTGGAGCAGCATATCGGTACGCAGTTGCTGGTGCGCACCACGCGCACCGTGCATCTGACTGAAGCCGGGCAGCGTTACTGCGATGACTGCCGGCGGATTCTTGCCGAGGTGCAGGAGGCCGAGGATTCGGCGGCAGGCAGCCATGCCTTGCCGCGCGGGCAGTTGACGATTACTGCGCCGGTACTGTTTGGCGATCTGTTCGTGACGCCAGTGATGGCCGATTACCTTTGTCGTTATCCGGATGTGTCGATCAACGCGCTGTTGCTGGACCGGGTCGTCAACATGGTCGAGGAGGGCATTGATGTCGCGGTGCGCATCGGTGAACTGCCGGACAGTAATCAGCATGCGATTCGCGTCGGGGAAGTGCGACGGGTGATTTGCGCTTCGCCCACGTTTCTGGCTGAACACGGCCGACCGGAGCATCCGCAGGCCTTGGCCGGGTTGCCGGTGGTGGCGACGTCGGCGATCGGGCAACAACGCAACTGGCCGTTTCTCGACGGCGGTGAAGCCCTCAGCGTGCGCACCGAACCGCGCCTGACCGTCACGGCCAATCAGTCGGCGATTACTGCCGCGCGCAAAGGCCTGGGCCTGACGCGAGTGCTGTCCTATCAAGTGGCGGACAAGGTTGCGGCGGGCGAACTGGAAATCGTCCTCGCCGAGTTTGAATTGCCGCCGTTGCCGATCCATGTGGTGTATCAGGGCGGGCGCAAGGCGCCGGCGCGGATCCGCAGCTTTGTCGACTTCGCCGTGAAGGCGCTGCGTGAGCATCCGGCCTTGAGCGCTGCGGCGTTATTGCACGAGATGAAATAATCGATTGCAGCGGCTGGTTATTCTGTTGTTCCGGCAACCCATAGATGATGACTCCATCGGCGCGCTCATCCCCGTAGCGACGTCACTTTCCAGCGGAGTCGACCATGCAAGCGATCAAACTCTACAACTTTCCCCGTTCCGGCCATGCCCACCGCGTCGAGTTGATGCTGTCGCTGCTGCAACTACCGACCGAGCTGATCTTCGTCGACCTCGCCAAGGGTGAGCACAAGCAGCCGCAGTACCTGGCGATCAACAGCTTTGGTCAGGTGCCGGCGATTGATGACAACGGCGTGGTGTTGGCCGATTCCAACGCGATTCTGGTTTATCTGGCGCAGAAGTATGGCAACGGTCGCTGGCTGCCGACCGACCCGGTGGGCGCAGCGAATGTGCAGCGCTGGTTGTCGACTGCGGCGGGACCGATTGCATTTGGCCCGGCGGCGGCACGCCTGATCACGGTGTTCGGTGCGCAACTGAATGCCGAGGAAGTCATTGGCCGAGCGCACAATCTGCTCAAGGTGATGGAGCTGGAATTGGGCAAGACAGCGTATCTGGCGGGCGAAGAGCCGACCATCGCTGACGTGTCTGCCTACAGTTACATCGCGCATGCGCCGGAGGGCAATGTCTCGCTGGATGAATACGTCAACGTTCGCGCCTGGCTGGCACGGATCGAAGCCTTGCCGGGTTTTGTTGCGATGCCGCGCACTGTCGCCGGCTTGCAGAAGACCGCGTAGTACTCAGCCTTCGCAGACGCGAGCCAATTCGCGGCCTCTGAAGGCGGGTCATGTTCACGCGTAGGACAGCGCCTTTTCTGCCAGTAATTCCTGATACAACTCAGTCCATTTGCGGCCCATTACATCGGCGGTGAACAACTGCCGATAACGCGCTTCTGCCTTGACGCCCATGGCGGCTGCACGCTCGGGGTTTTCCCATAACGTGCGCATGGCTTCGCTGAACGCCTGTGGATTGCTGGGCGGCACCACCAGACCGGTTTCGTTGTGAATATTGATGAAACTGGTACCGGTGCCGATCTCGCTCGAAATCAGCGGCTTACCGTACATCGCGCCCTCTAGCAACGAGATACCGAAGGCCTCGGAGCGCAAGTGCGAAGGGAAGACGAACGCGTAGCTCAATTGCAGCAACGCGACTTTGTCTTCATCGTCCAGGCGTCCGACGAAATGGATGTTGCGCAAGCCAAGTGCGGCGGCCTGAGCGCGCAGCTTCAGCTCCAGCGGGCCGGCGCCGACGATGACTGTCGGATAATCCGCTTGTTTGAGCGCGTCAAGCAGGATATGCAAGCCCTTGTAATAACGCATCACCCCAACGAAGAGGAAAAACTTATCCCCAAGTTGCTGGCGCCAACGGTTCATCCGCTGACCGTTGGGTTGTGGATAACCTGCCTTGTTCAAGCCGTACGTGATGACGCGAGTCTTTTCCTGGAACTGCTGCAACACATCGCTGGTATGCAGGTAGTTAGGCGACGCGGCGACGATTCGGTCGGCGCTGGCCAGGAAGCGCTCCATTAGCGGTCGGTACAATTTGAGCAGGTGTTTTTGCCGAATGATGTCCGAGTGATAGGTGACCACACTGGGTTTGTTCAAGGCGCTGGCGAAGTGCACCAGGTCCATGAATGGCCACGGGAAGTGATAGTTGATCACGTCGGCCTCGGCGGCCAGTTCGCGGAACTGCTTGAACACGCTCCAGGAAAACCCGGTCGAGGCGAACTGGATATCCAGTTTGGCCCGATGCACTTCATGTTGGCCCAACTGCATTACCCGGGGTGTCGGATCCGCGCTCAGGGTCAGGACCTGCGCTTCGATGCCGTGCTGAACGCCGCTTTCGCAGAGTTGGAAGACGACTTGTTCGATGCCACCGAATGAGTCGGGCAGGTAAGTCTTGAAGAAATGAAGAACGCGCATTCAACCTCCCATGGCCTGGCGGTAGGCACCGGCCGTGACCTGTGCACAACGTTGCCAGGAAAAAAAACCAGCCCTCAGCAATCCTGCTTCGCGGCATGCCTGCCAATGCAGCGGATCGTCAATGAGACGACTCAGCGCATCGCGCAGGCCCTCGGCATCGTCCGCTTCAATATAGTTGCCAGCCGCGCCGGCCACCTCCGGCATTGCCGAAGAACCGGTCGTCACCACCGGCGTGCCACTGGCCATGGCTTCCAGCACCGGCAAGCCAAAGCCCTCATACAGCGATGGAAATATCAGCGCCCGGGCGCCGGCCAGCAGTTGCGCCAATTGCTCATCTGGCAGATAGCCAAGCAGGCACACATGGCCACTCGCCAATGCCTGACGCAGCGGCTCGTTGAACTGTTCGCGCTGCCAACCGGCCATTCCCGCAATCAACAAGGGAAAGCGCTGGCGCACCGCATCTGGCAACAGGGCGTGGGCCCGCAGCGCCAGGCTCAGGTTTTTGCGCGGCTCGAGGGTGCCGACACAGAGGAAATATTCCCGTGCCTGCACGGCGTGAGCCTTGAGCACGCTGTCGATTTCTTCGGTTTGCCGAGGACGAAAGCGCGCGGCCACACCCAATGGCGCCACCACGAATCGCTGCGCAGGCAGGCTGAAATAAGCCTGCGCCTCGTCGGCGATTGCCTGGGAGTCGGTCAGAATTACCCGCGCCTGCTGAACACCTGCGGCCAGGCGACGTTCGATCTCTCTCAAACGTGCCGGCGGTTGAGTGTCAGGAAAATGCAGGTGCGTCAGGTCATGCAAAGTGATTACGGTCGGGCCGTCGAAGGCCAGCGGCCACAGGCTTGGCTCGTGATAAAGATCAATCTTTTGTGTACGCACCTGATCAAAACGTTTCTGCTCCAGCCAGCGCCGTGCCTGATAGGCTCCGGGTATTTGCCGCAGCAGCGGCGTCATCCGCGAATAACCGGGCATGGCTGCGTCCGGCAGGGCCGGATTCCAGCCCCAGCCATGAAACAGGGTTACGTCCACGTCGGGTTCGCTACGCAGGGCGTTGACCAGTTCAGCGACGTAATGGCCGATACCGGTGCGCGGTGCTTGCAGGATGCGAGCGTTAAGAGCAATGCGCATGGGGCCTCGCTGGCACGCGCGGGGCCTGCTGGACATGGTCAAGGCTGCGTGTAGCCAATTGCTCGCTGGCTTCACGCCAGCCGATCCAGCGCCAGTCAGCGACGTCGCGGGCGGCAGGAAACTGCCCATTGCGCTGATAGGTATCGATCAGATCGGCAAGGCTTTGTGGATCCAGCAGATCGAAATACGCCATGAACTCGCCGCCGATTTCGCGGAATACCGCGATGTCGCTGCCCATTGCCGGCAACCCGCGCTGCATCGCTTCCACCAGCGGCAGGCCGAAGCCTTCGACGAACGAGGGGAAGACCAGCGCGCTGGCCTGCGCGTATGCGTATTCGAGGCTGGTGTCGCTCAAGTCATTGAACATGAACAGGCGCCGGTTCAGTTCCGGATGATTGCGAATTCGCTCGAGCAGCGCGTCGCATTTCCAGCCGATGCGCCCGGCGATGCACAGGCGTGCCGTCGAGCCGGCGGCCCAGGCGCGGTCGAAGGCGTCGAGCAGATACGCATGGTTCTTGCGCGGCTCGATGGTGCTGACCATCAGGAACACCGCTCCGGGCGCCGCGAACAGATTCTTGAGGCGTGGTTCGACCGATGCTGCGCTGTGATGCAGATCGAGTTCGGAACCCAGATGGAAGAAATCAAACCAGCGACTGTCAGTCTGGTCAGCGCCGATCCTGCGCTGCAATTCGCCACGTACCTGATCGCGCACGGTGGCTGAAATCGCCATGTAGCCGTCAGCGGTGCGAGTGATCCACTCGAACCATCCGTTGAAAACCTCGACCAGACGCGTGTCGTAAAACTGTGGATGTGTCAGCGGAATCAGGTCGTAAACCACCGCGATCACACCGACGCCGTCGCGTTTGAGCTGTTCGACGTGGGCGAAAAAATCCGAGTGCCATGATGAATCCAGCAGCACCAGTTGATCGCCTGATTGGTGCTGCAGGGGGATGCAGCGTTTGAGCAACTGCCTGCGATTGATCTGTCGGATCAACCGTATCGGCAAGCCGAATACGCCGATCTGGGTGAATTGATAGGCAACATACAGCAGCCCTCGGGACAGTTTCGAAGTGCATCGCGCATCGCGGCGCTGGTGCCACTGCCAGAAGCGATGTGCCAGGCGCTCCAGGCGTTCGCCGAAGGTTTGCAGAGCATTCAGGAACGGCGTGTCGAGCGGCGCCAGCCTCAGTACACGATAGAGCTGGCTGTTGATCACCACCACTGGCAGGCACTCGACCCCTTGCGCACTGGCTGGCAATTGCTTGATGACGTTGCGCACCACGCGCTGAATCCCCGAGTTGACCATCGGGTGCTTGAATACGTGGGTGCATTCGACCAACAGGCGGGTCATGGCGCGCGCTCGACAGTCCGGGTCTCGGTTTCACAGGTGACGGTGGTCCGGGCGTCCAGCCAGGCACAACCGACAAAATCTTCCTGACGGTTGTTGATCACGTGAAATACCAGCCCGTAGTCACGCCACTCGAAATTGCGATCCAGATGCGAGTCCAGGCGCGACAGGCTCAGCGATACCGAATAATTGCCTTTGCCCAGGCCCATGACGAAGGCGAAGCGGTAAGTGAAGCGCTCGCCGGCGCGCAGGTCGGTCAGCGCCTTGTTCAGTCGGTGAGTATTGATGCCATACATCATCTGGCCCAGGCGATCCTTGATGATGAAGCCCAGCACCAGCCGTTCGATGTCCTCGCGTACCTCGACCTGCACTTCGAGCACCACCGGTTGGCCGACTTCGACAGCCTTAATGCTGCGCTGGTTTTCATCGAGCAGGCGTACGCTGAGAATCGCCGCCTCGCCGGTGCCGGAGACCGTTTGCACCTCGCCGCCGGCGAGCGTTTCCTGACGCACGACCTGGCCCTCACGTTCGGCCATCAGCGCATTGTAATAATCCAGAACCGGCTCCGGTTTGCCGCGCATGGCCACGTGCCCGTCCTTGAGCAGGATCGCCGAGTCGCAGATCGACTGAATCGCGAAACGATCATGGGACACGATCAATAACGTCGTGCCGGATTTGCGAAAGCTGCGGATGCGTTCGAAGCTCTTGTGCTGGAAATAGGCATCGCCCACCGACAGCGCTTCGTCGACGATCAGGATGTCCGGACGCCGGGCAGTGGCGACACTGAACGCCAGGCGCATCTGCATGCCGCTGGAGTAAGTACGGACCGGGTGGTCAATGGCATCGCCGATTTCGGCGAAATGCTCGATGTCGGGCAGCAGCGCTTCGATTTCTTCGAGCTGCATGCCCAGCAACTGACCCGCCATGATTGCGTTCTGCCGACCGGTAAAGTCCGGATGGAAACCCATTCCCAGCTCCAGCAGTGCAGCGACGCGTCCATGCAGTTCGATCTTGCCGCAGGTGGGTTGGGTAGTGCCGGTGATCATTTTCAGCAAGGTGCTTTTGCCCGCGCCATTGGCGCCGACGATGCCTACCGCTTCTCCCGGAGCAATCTCGAATTCGACATCTTGCAGTACCCAGTGCTGTTGATGGCGGATCGGCGAAAACGGAATCAGCCACTCGGCCAGCCGTGCCCAGCGGTTTGGGTATTGCTTATAGGCCTTGCCGAGGCCGGTGACGCGAATATGTCCCATCAGAGTTCATCCACCATTTCGCCCACGCGCTGGCGAAACAGCCGCAGGCCCATCAGACAGAACGCCACGCCGGCAATGAAAGCCGGCAGCAGCGAACTCCATACCGGCCACTGACCGTAGAGAAACAGGTTCTGATAACTGCTGAACAGGTTGGTCAGCGGATTGAGTTGCAGCAAACGCTGCACCCATTCCGGCAGGATCGTGATCGGGTAAACGATCGGCGTCAGCCAGAACCAGAACTGCAGGCAGATGCCGAACAGTTGACCGACATCGCGAAAGAACACGTTCAGCACCCCAAGGATCATGCCCAGCCCGGCGCAGAACATCATTTGCAGGGCGATCAGCGGAATCAGCGCCAGCAGCGCCATCCCCGGCCAGCGCCCGGTGATCAGCAGAAAACCGAGAAACAGGCTGATGATGATGGCGAAATTGATCCCGGCGTTGATCAGCACGATCACTGGCAGGCAGATCCTCGGGAAGCTGATTTTCTTCAGCAGGTTGGCGTTTTCCAGAAACATGTTCTGGCTGCGCAGGGTGATTTCGGAAAACAGCCCCCAGGCCAGCAGACCTGCGCACAGGTAGACGCTGTAGGCCATGCTGTCGTCCACACCCGGTAAACGCGCGCGCATGATCTGGGAAAAGATCACCGTGTAAACGATGATCATCGACAGCGGATTGAAGATCGGCCACAGCGCGCCGAACAACGAATTGCGATAACGCGCTTGAAACTCTCGCTGCACGCTGCCGAGGATGAACCCACGGTAGTTGTGCAGCGAGCGGTACAGGGAAAGCAGCATTCAGACCGTCCTGCCGTATTGATCTTCGAAGCGAACGATATCGTCTTCGCCCAGGTATTCGCCGCTCTGTACTTCAATGATCACCAGATCGATCACCCCGGGGTTCTCCAGGCGATGCTTGTGGCCGGCGGCAATGAACGTCGATTCGTTCTTGGCTACCAAGGTGGTGCCGGAACCGTTGTTGGTGACCTTGGCCATGCCTTCGACCACGACCCAGTGTTCGTTGCGGTGATGGTGCATTTGCAATGACAGCTTGGCACCGGGTTTGACCACGATGCGCTTGATCTTGAAACGCGGACCTTCCTCCAGAACGGTGTAGGTGCCCCACGGACGGCTGACCGTACGATGCAGGCGATAGGCTTCGTGGGACTTGTCCTTGAGCTGCTTGGCCACGCGGCGTACGTCTTGTGCGCGGTCGGCATGGGCGACCAGCACCGCATCGGCGGTGTCGACAATGATCAGGTTATCCACACCGACGGTCGCCACCAGCCGACCTTCGCTCTGTACGAAGTTGTTGTGGCTGTCGATGAAGATCGCTTCGCCGCTGGCGCGGTTGTTGTCGGCATCGGCGGGAGTCAGCGCCGCGACCGCACTCCACGAACCGATATCGCTCCAGTCGAAACCGGCGGGCACCACCACGACTTTGTCCGAGCGCTCCATCAGCGCGTAGTCGATCGAAATGTCAGTGATCTCGGCAAACAGCGTCGGCGACAGCTCCTGTTGCAGGCAGCCGACCGTTTCCACCGGGGCACTGGCAGCCATGCAGGCGCGAGTCTGTTCCAACAACTGGGGTGCGTGCAGTTGCAGCTCGGTGAGCAGGGTCGCGGTGGTGAAGCAGAACATCCCCGAATTCCACAGGAAGTTGCCGCTCTCCAGGTAATGCGTGGCGGTCTGCAAGTCGGGTTTCTCGACGAAGCGCTGTACCTTGGCTGCGCCTCTGGCGTCCAGCGGTGCGCCGGTCTCGATATAGCCGAAGCCGGTTTCCGGCGCGGTTGGTACCACGCCGAAGGTCACCAGATAGCCGTCCTTCGCCAGCTGAACCGCGTGCTCGACCGCACTTTTCAAGGCGTCCTGATTGACGATCAGATGATCGGCCGGCATCACCACCATGATGGCGTCGTCGCCATGCAGAGCCTGCAACGACAACGCTGCTGCCGCGATCGCCGGTGCGGTGTTACGCCCGCTCGGCTCGAGCAGAAAGTGCCCGCGATGGCGTGAAACCTGGGCTGCGCAATAGTGGTCCTTGCTTTGGAAGTAGTACTCGCGATTGGTCACCGTGACGATGTCGCCCCAGCCGTCCAGCAGCGCCGCCGCACGCTGGTAGGTCTTGCCCAGCAGCGACTGGCCGTCGGGCAGGGTCATGAACGGCTTGGGATGGCCCTCGCGGGACACCGGCCACAAACGGGTGCCGGCACCGCCGGACAGAATCACGGGAATCAGCATGGCCTACTCCTTGGCGACGCGTTTCATGTCCGCATCCATCATCATGCGGATCAGGCTGTCCAGGTCGGTTTTCGGTTTCCAGCCCAGCACCCGCTGAGCCTTGGCCGGGTTGCCGAGCAGCACTTCGACTTCGGCCGGGCGGAAGAACGCCGGGTCGATCTTCACGTAATCGCGGTAGTTGAGGCCGACGTGATCGAAGGCGATGCGGCACATTTCGCGCACCGTGGTGGTGACGCCCGTGGCGACCACGAAGTCGTCGGGTTTGTCCTGCTGCAGCATCAGCCACATGGCTTCGACGTAATCGCCGGCAAAGCCCCAATCGCGTTTCGCGTCGATGTTGCCCAGTGCCAACTCGTGCTGCTTGCCCTGCTTGATGCGCGCAGCGGCGTCAGTGACCTTGCGGGTAACGAATTCGATGCCGCGCAGTGGTGATTCATGGTTGAAGAGGATGCCGCTGCTGGCGTGCAGGTTGAAGCTTTCGCGGTAATTGACGGTGATCCAGTGGCCATAAAGCTTGGCCACGCCGTAAGGGCTGCGTGGATAGAACGGCGTGTTCTCGTCCTGCTGCTCGGCCTGGATCAGGCCGAACATTTCGCTGGTCGAGGCCTGATAAAAACGCGTGTGCGGACTGAACTGACGGATCGCTTCGAGCAAGTGGGTCACGCCCAGCCCATCGACGATGCCGGTGGTGACCGGTTGATCCCAGGAAGCGGCGACAAAACTCTGTGCGGCAAGGTTATAGACCTCGTCCGGTGCCGATTTGATTACCGCACGCTGCACCGAACAGGCATCCGCCATGTCGCCGTCGAGGTAAACGATATCGGCTTCGACGCCCATTTCGCGCAAGCGCCAGCGCGAGTCGCTGCTGCGCCGGGCGACGAGGCCGTGAACCTTGTAACCCTTGTCCAGCAGCAGTTTGGCCAGATAGGCGCCGTCCTGGCCCGTGATCCCGGTAATCAATGCACTTTTTGTCATTCTTGTCGTACTCGCGTCTCCCAGTCGGACAGGATCGCCCGCAGGGATTGTTGTATGGTGATGGCTGGCGCCCATCCTGTGGCGTTGGCCAGTTTTGCATGACTGCCGCAGACGCGGCGCTGGTCGGCGCGACGCATGCGCGCCGGATCCTGCACCAGTTCAACGTCGACTTCGGCCAGATCGGCCAGTTGCTCGATCAGGCTGCGAATGCGTTGCTCGCGGCCCGAGCAGATGTTGTAGACCTGCCCTGGTGTGCCGTTTTCCAGCAGGGCGAAATACGCTGCGATCACATCGCCGACATCAAGAAAATCCCGCGTAACGTCGATATCGCCGACTTGCAGTTGCGGCGCTTGCAGACCCTGTTTGACTCGGCAGATCTGCCGGGCGGCGCTGGCGATGACGAAGCTGTCTTTCTGCGCGGTGCCGATGTGGTTGAACGGGCGCGCGACCAGCACCGGCCAGCCTTCGCTCAGGCCCCATTGCAGGCTTAGAAATTCCGCTGAAAGTTTGCTCACCGCGTACGGATTGCGCGGCAGCGGCGGTTGTTGCTCGGTGATTGGCAGATGCTCTTCGGCGACTTGCCCGTAAACGTCGCCGGAGCTGACGTACAGGAAAGTGCCGGCAAAACCGCGCGCCTTGAGTGCCTGCAACAGATTGAGGGTGCCGAAAAGATTAGTGTCGAAAGTGCGGGCCGGGTCACGAAAGGCTTCCGGCACAAAGGTCTGGCCGGCCAGATGAATGACCGCATCCGGTACCTCAGACCAAAGGTCGACGAGACTGTCGGCGTCCGTGAGGTCGTAGGCCGAAGCGGCAGGCAGCAGCTCCCACGACGATCCCGGCGAAGCCAGACGAGACTGAATGTGTTGTCCCACGAAGCCGGTAAGGCCCGTGACGAACAGACGTTTTTTCAAACAGCGACCCCTTGGTCATGACTTGCGCCGCTTTCCTTACACGCTTTGAGGAAAGCCCTGTCAGACCGGAGGAAATATCCGGTGGAACAGCAGGCGAAGCCGTTGTTGTAGTTGTTTGGTTGCCAATCTGTGCCAATTGCTCGGCAATTTCAACAGGGCAGATCGTGACTGGCCAGTTCTCATCAGCGTAGTCCGATTTATTCTCGCCGGGCGGTTCCCGGACTCGTGATGGATGTGTTTAGAATGGCCCTCGTCGCGAGTTGGCCGGTGATTTTCAGGGCGCCGCGACGCAGGGTGAAACTGACCACTAAAACAAGAACGAAGACGTGCCCGATGATGCCGGACGAGTAACGGCCCTGCCGACCCGATCCGACGCCCGGCCGTCATAGCATGAAGTAGCCGGGATGGCGCTTCATCGTGGGATGCCATGAATTTCATTCTCTATTCGGACGTCAACGACAGCTCCATCAGTGCCAGTCTCGGGCGTCCGGAATACAGCTATTACTTTGTCCTCAAAGCCTATCGCCCGGTGCTGGAAAGCCTGGGGCGCGTGCACGTGGCCGGATCTGTCACCGACGTCGATGTGATTTACCGGCAATTGCTCGCCGCTGGCGAAGACAGTGTGTTCCTGTCCTTCACCCCACCGCAGAAAACTCCGGTCGACCTCCAATGCCCGACGATTTGCGTGGTGGCCTGGGAGTTCGATTCTATCCCCGATGAACAGTGGGACGACGATCCGCGTCAGGACTGGACGCGCATGCTCGCGCGCCACGGCCGGGTCATCACCCTGTCGAGCCACACGGCAACGGCCATTCGCCGCGCCATGGGCGAAGCGTTCCCGGTACTGGTTTTGCCGACGCCGTTGTGGGACAGCTTCGCGACGATTCGTCAGCAACACCAACCCATGCCGGTCAACCCGGGCACTGCACTGGCAATCAAGGGCTGCATATTCGATTCGCGCACCCTCGGCCTGTCCGCCGATGCGCTGATCCCGACGCCAATCAGCCCTGAAGAGCAGGCCGCACTGGCCGCAGCAATTGAAGCCGCGCGCCCGCCACCGTTGACGTTCAAACGCCGACTGGTCATCGCTCGACATTATCTGCGCCTGTGGGTACTGGATCTGGGACACGAGCAGGCGGAACCAGTGCCACGGGTGAAATTTCTCCACAACTGGTATTGGGAGGGCATTCGCGATCTGCTGCCGGACGCTTTGCATGGCTGGCTGCAACAGCGTTGGCCTGAGGTGTGCGGCGCTGCGCCGGTGGCGGTGATCGAACCGGCGCCACTCGATCTGCCGGACACCTCATCTGTGGTCGAAACCACAGTTGAGGGTGTGGTGTATGTCTCGGTATTCAACCCCAGGGATGGCCGCAAGAACTGGCATCGACTGATCAGCGCATTCTGCTGGGCGTTCCGCGAAACGCCCGACGCGACGCTGGTGCTCAAGATTACCCAGAATGATCTGGCGTCCTATTACAGCGAATTGATGACCCTGCTGGCGCAACTCACGCCGTTCGCCTGTCGGGTCGTGGTGATGCACGGTTACCTCGACGACGCGCAGTACGCCAGGCTTTATCAGGCGGCCAGTTTCTACGTTAACGCGTCACGTTGCGAAGGGTTGTGCCTGCCGTTGATGGAGTTCATGTCCAGCGGCAAACCGGTGATCGCTCCAGACCATACGGCGATGAAAGACTACATCGATGAGTCGGTGGCGTTCGTGGTCAAGTCCAGTGAAGAGCTGACGATCTGGCCGCAGGACACGCGGATCATCTACCGCACGCTGCGGCACCGCCCCGACTGGGGCTCGCTGAAAGACGCCTACGAAAACAGCTATCGAATGGCCAAGGCCCAGCCGCAGGAATATCAGCGGATGTCTGCCGCCGCCGTCGAGCGCATGCAGCAATACTGCGCCTTCGCGCCGGTGCGCAAACGCCTCGCGGAGTTCTTTGCGCTGACAGCAGGTCCCACCGATGCTGCGCCAGTGACGGATAACGCCTCATGCTGATCATCATTCATTCGGAAACCAACCGGCACACCATTGCGCAGAACCTCGGGCGTTCGGAGTACAGCTATTACTTCGTGCTCAAGGAATATCGCCCGGTGCTCGAACGCATCGGCCAAGTGGTGGAAGTGGCCGATCCGCAGACAGAAGTCGATGCGCTGTATCTGGAATGCCTGAGCCGTGGCGAGCCTTGCGTGTTTCTATCGTTCTCGCCGCCGCATCGCACCCCCGTTCACCTGGCCTGTCCGACGCTGCCGGTATTTGCGTGGGAGTTCAGCACGATCCCCAACGAGCCCTTCGCCGGAGAGCCGCGCAACGACTGGCGTAGCGTCTTGCATGCCTGTGGCGCAGCGATCACCCACTCCAGCTATACGGTCAACGCCGTGCACGAGGCGATGGGTGTCGAATACCCGATCGTCGCGGTGCCGGCGCCGGTCTGGGACCGTTTTGCTGCCCGTGGCGCGAAAATGCCCGAGCAAGCGCTGGCCGCCGCGTACAGCCTGACGATCAAAGGCCTGGTCGCGGACAGCCGCACCCTCAATCTGAACGCATTCGGGCCGGCGCACCTGCGCAGCGGCGACGGCATCGACTTCGCCGCGCCGGCCTGCGAGCAGACGCTGGTGCTTGATGGCGTGGTTTACACCTCGGTGTTCAATCCCGGTGACGGGCGCAAGAACTGGGAAGACATGCTCAGCGCGTTCTGTGTGTGTTTCCGCGATGTCGAAGACGCGACGCTGGTGCTCAAGCTCACTCACCATGACGCCGAAGAAGCACTCAGCGATATCCTCCACCACTTGTACAAGAACCAGTCTTACCGCTGCCGCATCGTTCTGATCTACGGCTACCTAGCCGATCCGGACTACGAGCAGCTGGTGCAGGCCACCCGCTACGTGGTGAATACCTCCTACGGTGAAGGCCAGTGCCTGCCGCTGATGGAGTTCATGTCCTGCGGCAAGCCGGCGGTGGCGCCGCGTACCACGGCGATGATCGATTACCTGAGCACGGAAAATGCCTTTCTCATCGAGTCCACCGACGAGCTGACAGCCTGGCCCCACGACCCGCGCAAGGCGTTCCGAACCCTGCGCTACGTGACCAACTGGACCTCGTTGTGCGAGGCCTATCGGGCCAGTTACGACGTCGCGAAAAACCAGCCGCAGCGCTATGCCGAGATGTCCGCGCAGGCAGTCGAAAGCTTGCAGGCGTTCTGCAGCCAGGCTGTGGCGGAACAGCGTTTGCGAGGGTTTCTGACGCAGTTGTTCGAGCATCGTGCGGCTGCTTTGGAAGCCCCAGAAGCATGAGTGCCAAGCGCATTATGGACATTGAGGTCCTGCGTGCGGTCGCGGTGCTTGGAGTGTTGTTTCACCATTTGCCGGACAATCTGTTCAGCGACCCGGTGCCGTCGCTGGCCCGGATCCACGAATGGGCGCAGACGTGGTGGGGCGTCGACCTGTTTTTCGCCATCTCCGGGTTCGTCATCGCCCGCAGCCTGATCCCGCTGTTGCAAGGCTGCACGACGGGCCAGGAGCGCTGGCGACAGGTACGCCATTTCTGGCTGCGCCGGGCTTTTCGGTTGCTGCCTTCAGCCTGGCTGTGGCTGGCGCTGATCCTGCTGGCCTGTATGTTTTTCAATCGATCCGGTGCGTTCGGCACGCTATCCGCCAATCTTCAGGCGACCCTGGCCGGGGTACTGCAATACGCCAATTTCCGCTTTGCCGACAGCTTCCTCCACTACGAATATGGCAGCAGTTTCGTTTACTGGAGCCTGGCGCTGGAAGAGCAGTTCTACCTGCTTTTTCCGTTGCTGATCCTGTTGTTTCGCCGACACCTGGTCTGGGCATTGCTGGCGCTGGTCGCGGTGCAGATTCTGGCCGTACGCACGCCGTTGCTGATGGTAGTGCGCACCGATGCGCTGGCCCTTGGCGTGCTGTTGGCGATGTGGAGTGCGCAGCCGGGTTTTCAGCGCTGGCAGCCCTCGTTCTTGCGCCGACCATGGCTTGGCATTTCAGCCTTGATTGTCATTGCAGCGCTGTTGAGCTTCATGGCCACCGACCGTTTTACCTTGGCCAGTTTCCGCATCGGTTCGATCGCCGTGCTCAGTGCGCTGCTGGTCTGGATCGCCTCGTACAACCGTGACTACCTCATGCCTGCCGGACGCATTCAGCGCTGCCTGGCCTGGATCGGCAGCCGCTCCTACGGCATCTACCTGATCCACATCCCCGCCTATCTGCTGCTGCGTGAGCTGATCTTTCGCTTGCAGAGCAGCGGTCTGCCGAGCCCGGCCGGTCATCCCATCCTTACGGTGCTGATTGCCTTCGGCCTGATTGCGCTGCTCAGCGAACTCAACTATCGCTTGATCGAAGTGCCGATGCGCAATCGCGGTGCTGCGCTGGTCAGGCGCCTCGACACCTCCCGAACCGCTGTTACCTCAACCGGAGCCACCTCATGCTGAGCTTTTTGAAGAAACTCTCGGCGACAACGCCTGCGCAAACTGCGGCAGAACCGGTCGCTGCGGTTGCCGACAAAGTCGATCCGTACATGCTCGGCCTTTACGATGCGAAGCTCAGCGGCTGGTTCAACCAGCAAACCCACGAGCTGTATACGGGATTCCCTGTGAGTGCCGACGACACATTGCTTGATGTCGGTTGCGGTGATGGCGGCAACGTGCACTTCTGCGGTGTGCGTGGAGCGAAGATCATTCTTGCCGACATCGATGCGGCCAAGGTCGAAGCCACGCGCCAGCGTCTGAGCGACACGCCGGCCCGGGACATCGAATGCCACGTTACCGACTGCAACCCGCTACCGATTGCCGACGCAACGGCGACGCGTGTGGTGTGTACCGAAGTCATCGAACACGTTGACGATCCTGCGCAGTTTCTTGCCGAACTGGTGCGGGTTGGCAAACCGGGTGCGTTGTATCTGCTGAGCGTGCCGCATCCCAGCTCCGAGGAGCTGCAAAAGGACATTGCCGCGCCGGAGTATTTCCAGAAACCCAATCACATACGCATCATCAGCGAAGACCAGTTCAAGGCCATGGTCAGCGAGGCCGGGCTGGAAATCGTCAGCCACAGTCAATATGGCTTCTACTGGTCGATGTGGATGATGCTGTTCTGGGAGGCCAAGGTCGAGTTCAGCAACCCCGATCACCCGATGCTCGAGCACTGGGCCAACACCTGGCAAGCGGTGCTGGATTCCCCGCGCGGTGCGCAAATCAAGCAGGCGCTGGATGCGGTGGTGGCCAAGAGTCAGGTGATCATCGCGCGCAAACCTGCGGCATCCCTGTAGGCGCTGCAGTACGCTGCGATCTTTTGATCTGGAGTCTTGAAGCAAGATCAAGATCAAAAGATCGCAGCCTCGTTTCACTCGTCAGCTCCTACGCGGTTTTTGTGTAACCTTGCGGCCTGTGGTCTCGGGGATTTTCCAGGTATGCGGTTTATTGCGGGTCTGTTTCTCGGCGTGTTGCTTGCGGGGTGCGAGCAACCCGTCGCGCCTCCACTCGACCAGCAACTCTATGTCTGGCAACGCCAGTGGACGTCTGCGCATGAATTGGCATTGCGCGACAGTCGTCACGACTTCTCGACACTGCGCGTGCTGGCATTGCAGGCCTTTCCCGGCGAGCGGTGGAGCAGGGCGCGGGTTGATCCAGACTTGTTGAAAGCGGATGGCCGCCCTTTGATTGCAGTGATTCGCCTTGATGGCCAGTTACAGTCGCTGGATCAGCAGCAGGTCACCGCGCAGATTCTCCAGGTCATTGCCGATTGGCAAGCGCAAGGCCTCACGCTGAACGGTATCGAAATCGACCACGATGCCGGCAACGCACGGCTGCCCGCGTACGCTGAATTCCTCAAACATTTGCGCACGGCCTTGCCGCCATCGTTGCCTTTGAGCATCACCGCGCTGCCGGCCTGGCTCGATAGCGCGCAGTTGCCGGCGCTGTTGCAAAGCGTCGACAGCAGCGTGCTGCAAGTCCACGCCGTGAGCGATCCGCGACTGGGTCTGTTTGATCCCGAGCAGGCGTTGAAATGGGCCAAGGCCTGGGCACGCATCAGCGACAAACCGTTCTATCTGGCGCTGCCGGCCTACGGCGTTGCGCTGTTGGACGCTGACGGCGGCGCGCCCGTGGTGGAAAGCGAAGTGCAACTGGAGCGCGGCGGGCAGCGCCGGGAGTTGCTCGCCGATCCGCTGCAACTCAGCGAACTGAGCCAGACCTTGCGTGAGGATCCGCCCGAGCATCTGGCTGGATTGATCTGGTTTCGCCTGCCGCTGGCCAACGATCTTCGCGCCTGGAGCCTGACTACTTTGCGCGCAGTGGCTCGCGGCGATGTGCTGAACAGTCAGTTGCGCCTGTCATTCAAAGAGCAGGGCGGTCTCTATGACATCCAGCTCGAAAACCGCGGCAATCTCGACAGCCCGTGGCCCGCGCAAATCTCGCTGAAGGCGCGGGATTGTGCAGGCGCCGATGCGCTCGCCGGTTACTCGTTGCAACAAAGTGCCAATCTGCTTACCTTCACCCGCCTGCGTGACGGTCGCTTGCCGGCGGGCGGGCAGCGCGCTGTCGGTTGGGCGCGTTGTGCACATATTGATCAAGGAGGTTCGCATGTTGACCCGTAACTGGCCCCGCCATCTGCTTTGCCTGAGCCTCAGCCTGCCGCTGGGTTCGGCGCTGGCCTGCGGCCCGGACTTCCCGATGCGCCTGCTCGACAACCGCGCGCAGACCCTCGCCGATCTGCCCGAAGGCAGTTTCAGCTTCGAAGTCAGTCGCCTCGGTAAAACCATTGCCGGGCTGAAAAATGTCACAGCGGCGACCCACAACCCCAACGATTATGCCGAAGACAACGCGTCAGAACTGGCGCGCGAACAGGCTGAGCAGGTGGGCTTGAGCGTCGAGCAATACGCTGTGGTCAAGCGCCTTCGCGGGCTCAGCGATGCACGTCAGGCCGAGGAACAGGGCGCCAGTCTGCCGGTGGAAATCCGCTTGTACGTCGCCGGCGCGGTGGCCTTTGCCACCGGCGACCATCAATTGGCCACGGAGTATTTCAACAAGGTGCTGGCGCTGCCGGCGGACCAGCGTCCTTTGCGCAGCACGTGGGCGGCGTATTCCCTCGGGCGCATCGCCTTTGCCATGAGCAACGAGGCGCACGATCGCATCGAAGCGCTGGAGCAGGCGCGCGATGCCTTTCGCCAGGCACGGCAACTGAGCATCGACGGCTTCAGCGATCCACTGGAACTGGGCGTTGCCAGCCTTGGTGAAGAGGCCCGGGTGTTGCGCAGCGCGGGCGACTGGAGCGGCGCCATCGAACTGTACGAAGCACAGAACCTGCACGGTTCGGCCGTCGGTTACACCTCGCTCAAGCAACTGATGAACGAACTGGCCGAATTGCCGGAATCTCAACTGGCCAAACTGCTCCAGCAGCCAGCAGTGCAGCAACTGGTCACGGCGTCGCTGGTCAGCCGTCAGGGCTGGTCTTTCGGTGAGCAGCCGCCGAATGAAAAGAAACTCGTCACGCTCCTGCAAAACAGCACCCGTGGCAGCCTCGACAATGCCGATCGACTGGCGGCGATGAGTTATCAACAGGGCGACTATGCGTCTGCCAAGGCCTTTCTGGTAAACGCTGGGGACGGCGGGCTGGCCTGGTGGCTGCGGGCAAAACTGGCAGTGCGTGACGGCGACACGCCTGCCGCTGCCGCCGCCTACGCCAAAGCCGCCCAGGCCTTTCCACAGAATGAAGACTGGGGTTATCGCCGCACGCCGGACTGGGCGTTTGAAACGGTGCAGCCAAAATGCCGGGTCGAGGGCGAAAGCGCGATCCTGGCGCTGCAACGCGGCGAATACCTGCAAGCGTTCGTGCAGCTGTATCGCAGCAACAGCCTTTACTGGTTCGATGCCGCCACCGTTGCCGAGCGGGTGCTGACGGTCGATGAGCTCAAGCAGTACGTCGATGAGAATGTGCCGGCGCCGCCGCCATTGACGCAGCAGGAGCGCGACAACTATGTGCCGCTGTCGGTGGCCGCCAATCTGCGCAATCTGCTCGGTCGACGCTTGCTGCGTGAGGGGCGATACGAGGAAGCGGTCGGTTATTTCGCCAGTGACGATCTGCAGCACAAGGCCCGGCTCTATGGCGAGCAACGGCTCAAGGCCGAGTCGGCGTGGTGGCCGAGCAAACGCGCCAGTGCGTTGTACAACGCCGCATGGACGGCCCGGGAGTGGGGCATGGACATCCTCGGTTATGAGATGGCGCCTGATTACGCCACCTTCGGCGGCAATTACACGCTGGAGAGCACGAAGCTGGATGTCGGCCCGCTGATTTCCACGGCGGAAGTGCAGCGCCAGCAGGCCAGCGCCGCGCAACCGGAGCAGCGTTATCACTATCGTTTTGTCGCCACGGCACTGGCCAGTCGCGCCGCCGATAACCTGCCCCACACCAGTCAGGCATTTGCTGCGGTGTTGTGCAATGCCGCCGGCTGGAACAGCAGCCTTGAGGACCAGAGCGCGCTGTATCAGCGCTACGTCAAGGAAGGCCCTTATGTGCCGTGGGCGCAAGACTTCGGCAATCAATGCCCCTACCCGGATTTTGAGAATGCCGACAAGCGCTACGTCACCCAGGTGACCGATGCCGTGCGTGAAACGCTGCGACCGTACAAGTGGCCGGTGCAGATCGGCGCGATCATCCTGGTCGCTGTTGCTGCGTTACTGCTGATCAGCCGTCGTCAGCGCAAGGTGCGCAAAGGCTAGGCCTGTTGAATGAAGCTCAGGCGTACGGCGAAGCCAATCAACAGACTGCCGAACAGCCATTGCTGAGCGCGCTGGGCGGTCGGACTGTGTTGCAGCCAACGGCCCAGTGCCGCGCCGGTCATGGCGACAACACTGTCGAACAGCAGGCCGACGCTGACCAGCACCAGGCCGAGCACGGCGAACTGCGTCAGCACCGGCACGCCGTCGCTGACAATAAACTGTGGCAACAGCACTGAGCAGAACAGCAGCGCCTTGGGATTAAGCAGGTTGGTCAGCAAACCGCGACGGATCGCACCGCGCCACTGGCCGTGGGCAGGTACCTGCTCTTGGGCTTGCAGGCTCGGTACCAGCGAGCTGCGAAAACACTGGATGCCGATCCACAGCAGATAGGCCGCGCCAGCGATGCGCACCACGTCAAACGTCCACGGCGCCGTTTTGAACAGCGCCGCCAGCCCCAATGCCGCCAATGCCACGTGGCAGGCGCGGGCGATGGCCAGGCCCAGCGCGGTGGCCAGCGCCGCAGCTCGACCTTGCCACGCACCGGTTTGCAACAGCAGGATCATGTCCGGTCCCGGCAGTAGCAGAACCACAGCCAAGGTCAGGATAAACAGCCACAGACTTGCCACATCACACCCCCATTCGTTGTTTATTTGCTCGCGCCAGTCTAGAGCGAGGGGGCGGGGCAGGTGCTTGCGTAGTCAGCTTCAAACCATGGCGGTTTTGGCATAACCTGCTGGTTTTCAACCGTCGGACTATCGGGATCTGCCAAAGATGAAACTCGACGCCTATGACCGCAAGATTCTCGCCGCGCTGCAGCGCAACGGACGCCTGAGCAATGTCGAGCTGGCAGAAGAAATCGGCCTGTCGGCCTCGCCGTGCCTGCGCCGGGTGCGCATGCTGGAAGAGGCGGGGGTGATTCGAGGCTACCAGGCCAATCTGGATCGCGATGAAGTCGGGCTGGGGTTGACGGTGTTTGTCGGGGTCAAGGTCGAGCGGCACAACGAAGAACGCGCCGAGGCTTTTTATGCCGCTGTTACTGCGCTGCCTGAGGTGGTCTCGGCGTTTCTGGTGTCCGGTGAATCGGACTTTTTGTTGCAGGTAGTGGTGCCTGACTTGCGCGCTTATGACCGCTTTGTCAGCGCGCACCTGCTGAAGCTGCCGGGGGTGAGCGATATTCGCAGCAACTTTGCCATTCACACGGTGAAAGCGCCGGGGGCTTTGCCGTTGGGGCATCTGCCGGTGTAGACCGGGTGGCGCCATTCGCGAGCAGGCTCGCTCCCACGGGGGAACGCATTCCAAAGTGGGAGCGAGCCTGCTCGCGAAGACGGCGGCAAGGTTTGGAACCTACATCTGCGTCGCCATCCCCTCGACATTCATCGCTGCCTGACGCAACGCTTCCGAACGCGTCGGGTGCGGATGGCAGGTCAGGGCAATGTCCTCGGCCGAGGCGCTGAACTCCATCGCCACACAGAATTCGCCGATCATCTCGCTCACGCTCGGCCCGACCAGATGCACGCCAAGCACTTCGTCCGTGCGCTCGTCGGCGAGGACTTTGGCAAAGCCCTCGGTTTCGTGATTGATCTTCGCCCGGCTGTTGGCAGTGAAGGGAAACTTGCCGACCTTGTAGGCACGGCCCTCGGCCTTGAGCTGTTCTTCGGTCTGGCCGACGCTGGCCAGCTCCGGTTGGGTGTAGATGACGTTGGGGATCAGCGCGTAATTGACCTCGCCAGCCTTGCCGTGGATCTGCTCGACGCAGGCCATGGCTTCGTCTTCAGCCTTGTGCGCGAGCATCGGGCCGGACGTGACGTCGCCGATCACCCAGACCCCGGCGGCTTCGGTGCGATGTTGCTTGTTGGCGAGCATGCCGCGTTTGTCGGTACTCAGGCCGACGTTCTCCAGCCCCAAGCCTTGGGTGTACGGGCGGCGCCCGATGGCTACCAACACATAGTCGGCTTCGATCAGCTCAGCCGTGCCACCGGCGGCAGGCTCGACGCTAAGCTGCACGCCTGTGGCGGAGCTGGTGGCACTGGTGACCTTCGAGCTCAGTTTGAAGGCGATGCCTTGCTTGCTCAGCGCGCGCTGCAAGGTCTTGCCGGCCTCGCCATCGACGCCGGGGCAGATGCGATCAAGGTATTCGACCACGGTGACCTGCGCGCCGAGTCGGCGCCATACCGAACCCAGCTCCAGGCCGATCACCCCGGCACCAATGACCACCAGATGTTTGGGCACCTCACTCAACGACAGCGCGCCGGTGGAATCGAGGATGCGCTGGTTGTCGATCTCGACGCCGGGCAGGGGAGTGGGCTCAGAACCAGTGGCAATAATGATGTCCTTGGCGCTGAGTTCGCTCTTGTTGCCTTGGGCGTCGGTCACCGTCACTTTGCCCGGGCCGTCGATATGGCCCCAACCCTTGATCCAGTCGACCTTGTTCTTGCGAAACAGAAACTCGATACCCTTGGTCAGGCCGGTGACGCTTTCGTCCTTCTGCTTCATCATCTGCGCAAGGTTCAGCGTCGGTTCGACCTCGATGCCGAGATTGGCGAACTCCGTGCCCACCGCAGCGGCGTACAGCTCTGAGGCGTGCAACAAGGCTTTGGACGGCATGCAACCGACGTTCAGACAGGTGCCGCCGAGGGTTGCACGTCCTTCGACGCAAGCTGCCTTGAGCCCGAGCTGACCGGCGCGGATCGCTGCGTTATAACCGCCGGGGCCACCGCCCAGAATTACCACGTCATAGTTGCTCATGCGCTTGCTCCAGATTGCTCGATGGGGATAGCCAAGATTAGTCGCGATAAAAATTATGCGCGTAATATGAGCTGCGCCGGACATTTCGGTCAAGGCTTCAGGCAAGCGACAGCTGCGGCATCCTTGAATAAGCGTAATTGTGTACGAATATTTCACAGCTTGCGTTATATCGTAACGCTACGAACGCAGAGCCTATATTTTCGGGGTGTTATGCAAGTCGATCTTGAGTTGGACGCCACGCCAGTCACCGGGCTGCCGCGCTTTCAGCAGGCAGCCGCGCAGTCATGCAAATTGCGTCGGGTGGTGTATGGACTTGGCGCAGTGGCCGCGTCGGGCTGGGTGCTGGCGTTTTTCGTCGGCCTGTTTGCGCCGCAGTCCCTGTGGTTGCCGTTGTTGGTCAATCAGAGCGCGACGTTGCTGGTGCTGGTCGCCGGTCTGCAATCGGCGTGGTGGGTGACGCGATGGCGCGCGCGGGTGATGCATCCGCCCGCTTCGCAATCGACCGTCGTGGAGGAGGGCGCCGCAGCCGAGGGCTGGTACGAAAGGCTGCTGGAGCGCTTGAGTCAGCAGAGCCGCCATCTGCTTGGACAAATCGGTGCGCCGACGTTGTGGCTCGGCGGCTGGGCGTTGCTGGTAGTGCTCAGTATTGAGCAGGTGTGGAATCTCACGTTGCCTGCGGCGGCCTTGGGGCTGTCGGCGAGCATCGGTGGGGCATTGGCGTTGTTGCTGGCGTTTGCCCTGCTCGTGCTGGAGCGGCACCTGGCGCAGGAACCGCCGGCGCAATGGCCGGAAGCGGCTGCGCTGGCGCAACTGACCCGGGTGGTGATCATCACCCTGTTGATCGGTGCGCTGTGTCTGTTGTTTGCCAGCGAAAACGCAGTCTGGCCGGTACGCGTGGTGGTGCTCAGCGCAGTCCTGCCAATGTTGGTTGCCGGCGAACTGCTGTTGCGCGCGTTACTGTCTGTCTTCAGCCCGCGGCGTGAACAACTGGAACCGACCCTGCTGGCGCGCAGTTTTATCGCCGATATGCTGCGTTGGCCGCCGCAGCCGTTGCTGGCGTTGCAGCACGAAATGCACAATCGGTTCGGCATCGATCTGCGGCAGATCTGGGCCTTCAGTTACATGCGCCGGGCGTTGTTGCCGGTGCTGGCGGTGGTCGCCCTGAGCGGCTGGCTGCTGACCGGCGTACATGAGATTCCTCTGCACGGTCGCGGCATCTACGAGCGCTTCGGTAAACCGGTACAGGTGTTCGGCCCGGGTTTGCATGCCGGTTTGCCCTGGCCATTGGGGCGTGTGATCTCCGTTGAAAACGGTGTGGTCCATGAACTGGCCACCATTGTCGGCGACAAGCCAATCGCCGTGCAGTCCGATTCCGCTGAAGGCCCGGCGCCGCTGACCGCCAACCGTTTGTGGGACGCCAGCCACGTCAACGACAAATCCCAGGTCATCGCCAGCAGCCGCGGCGCGCAACAGGGCCTGCAAATCGTCAACATGGACGTGCGCTTTGTTTATCGCATCGGTTTGAACGACGAGGCGGCACTCGCCGCGACTTATAACAGCGCAGATGTACCGACACTGATTCGCAGCACCGCCAGCCGCATCCTGGTTCACGATTTTGCCTCGCGCACCCTCGACGGTCTGCTCGGCGACGACAGGGCAGGGCTGGCCGAGGAAATCGGTCGCGCAGTACAAAGTGATCTGAACAGATTGAACAGTGGTGTGGAAATCCTCGCCACAGTCGTCGAAGCGATTCATCCACCGGCCGGCGCGGCGAATGCCTATCACAGTGTGCAAGCGGCGCAGATCGGCGCGCAGGCGTTGATCGCTCGCGAACGCGGGGCGGCTGCGCAGGCCACTAACGAGGCGCAGTTGCAGGCGAGTACGGCGCGGGATCAGGCAATGGCAAACGCGCAGGAGATCAACGCCGCTGCGCAAACCGCCGACCTGAAATTCAGCGCCGAACAGAAAGCCTTCGCCAGTGCTGGCCAGGCCTTCGTGCTGGAGCAATATCTCAGCCAGCTCAGTCAGGGCATGAGTAAAGCCAAGCTGCTGATACTGGACCATCGACTTGGCGGGAGCGCAAATGCGCCAACCATCGATCTGCGTACTTTCACACTGCCGACTGATCCGTCGCCCGCCCGTACCACCGCTCAACCAGGAGCCACCCATTGAGCCAGTCGCCTGTTCATGAAGTTCACGACCACAGCGGCCACGACCACGGCCACGGCGGGCATCACCATCATCATGGGCATCACCACCATCACGGCGAGGTGCCAGAAGTCGGACCATTTCCGTGGCGGCGTATGGGCTGGGCTGCGTTGCTGGTGGCGTTTGCCATTGCCGCCGCAAGTCTGGTGCAAGTGCGCTCCGGTGAAGCCACGGTCATCACCCGTTTCGGTAATCCTTCGCGGGTATTGCTTGATCCCGGTTTGAGCTGGCGCTGGCCGGCACCGTTCGAAGCGGCAATCCCGGTGGACTTGCGTCTACGTACCACCTCAAGTGGTTTGCAGGACGTCGGCACCAAGGACGGTTTGCGCATCATCGTTCAGGCCTACGTGGCGTGGCAGGTGCAGGGTGATCCTGAACACGTGCAGCGTTTCATGCGTGCCGTGCAGAATCAGCCGGACGAAGCGGCGCGGCAGATTCGCACCTTTGTCGGCTCAGCGCTGGAGACCACGGCCAGCAGTTTCGATCTGGCCAATCTGGTCAACACTGATGCCAAACAAGTGCGCATCGGCGATTTTGAAACGCAGTTGCGTCAGCAGATCGACCAACAGTTGCTCGCTACATATGGCGTGCGCGTTGTGCAGGTCGGTATCGAGCGGCTGACTTTGCCCTCGGTCACGCTCAGTGCCACGGTCGACCGCATGCGCGCCGAGCGTGAAACCATTGCTACCGAACGCACGGCTGTTGGCAAACGCGAAGCGGCGCAAATCCGTTCTGCCGCCGAACGCGATGCGCGGATCGTCCAGGCCGATGCGACGGTGAAAGCCGCCGATATCGAAGCGCAATCCCGGGTCGAGGCTGCGCAGATTTATGGGCGCGCCTACGCCAGCTCGCCACAGCTCTATAACCTGCTGCGCTCCCTCGATACCCTCGGCACCATCGTTACGCCGGACACCAAATTGATTCTGCGCACCGATGCCGCACCTTTCCGTGTGTTGGTCGACGGCCCACCGACGCTCGACAACAAAGCCGGATCGCAACCATGAGCGAAGAAGTTCCACGTGGAACACATGCGTTTAACAGTCCGTGGATTCAGGCCGGTCGTCTGACCTTCATCGCCCTGTATGTGATCACTGTTTTGGCCGCACTGGCATGGGTGTTCTCGAATGTCCGGCAGATTGATCCGCAGAACCGCGCCGTGGTGCTGCACTTCGGCGCGCTGGATCGCGTTCAGAATGCCGGGCTGTTATGGGCGTGGCCGCAACCCTTTGAACAGGTGGTTCTGTTGCCGGCGGCGGATCGGATGATCGAGCGCCGAGTGGAAAATCTGTTGCGCAGTGACGAGGCGTTGACGGCTGATCGGGTGGCTTCCTTCGCCACGCCATTGAGTGATGCACTCGCCGGGTCTGGTTATTTATTGACCGGCGATGCCGGCGTAGTGCAACTGGACGTGCGAGTGTTTTACCAAGTCTCCGATCCGTACGAATTCGTGTTGCAAGGCGAGCATGTGCTGCCAGCACTCGATCGGCTAGTGACGCGCAGCGCTGTGGCCCTGACCGCCGCGCGAGACCTCGACACCATTCTGGTCGCTCGCCCGGAATTGATCGGCGCCGACAATCAGGCGGCCGAGCGTCGTGAGCGATTGCGCGGTGATCTGGTGCAAGGCATCAACGCGCGACTCGCTGAGCTCAAGGCGAGCGGGCAGGGCATCGGTATCGAAGTGTCGCGGGTCGATGTGCAATCGAGCCTGCCGGAGCCAGCGATCAGTGCTTTCAATGCGGTTCTGACCGCCAGTCAGCAGGCTGACAAAGCAGTGGCTAACGCGCGCACCGATGCCGAGAAACTTACCCAGTCCGCCAACGAACAGGCAGACCGCACGCTCCAGGTGGCTCACGCGCAGGCAGGGGAGCGTCTTGCCAAAGCCTCGGCCGATACCGCAACCGTTTCGAGTCTGGCCACATCTACCGACCCGCAAATGCTCCTGCGTCTGTATCGCGAACGCCTGCCGAAAATTCTCGGTCAGGCCGGGTCGGTCACCACCGTCAACCCGAAAGACGATTCCCGGTTGATCATTCAAGGAGCCAGTCAATGACGGCGACCACCACTGCTCCGAGTCTGTTGTCCTCGGCCGAACAACGTCGCGCCGCGCGTCAGTTGACCCTGGCGATGCTTGCGCTCGGATTGCTGGGTCTGGGGTTGCTCTGGCGCTGGATGCTCCCGGAGCAAATCGGTGTCAGCCAGTTGCTGCTCGGTTTCGCCTCGTTGCTGGTAGCGGTTCCGGTGATGCGGTCGGCTTGGTACAGCCTGCGTTACCCAAGCCTGCACGGCATCACCGATCAGTTGATCGCGCTGGCCATGCTCGGTGCCTGGGCGACCGGTGATCTGCTCACTGCGGCGTTGTTGCCGATCATCATGATCTTCGGCCATGTGCTCGAGGAGCGCAGCGTGATCGGCTCCCAGGAAGCGATCAATGCGCTTGGCCAGTTGACCCGCAGCCATGCGCGCAAGCTGCAAGCAGATGGTTCGATCATTGAAGTGGACAACGGCACGCTCAGCGCTGGCGATGTTGTCGAGGTGCGGGCCGGTGATCGGGTGCCGGCGGACGGTCGGGTCTTATCGGGGCAGGCGAGCCTTGATACCGCGTCGATTACCGGTGAGTCGGTTCCGGTGGAAGCGGGCGTCGGCATGCTGGTGTTCGGCGGCGCGATCAACCTCGATGGATTGCTGCGCGTCGAAGTCACCCGCACCGGCGGCGAATCCACCTTGGGCAAAGTCATCGCCCTGATGCAAAACGCCGAGCGCTCGAAACCGCCGATCACGCGATTGCTCGAACGCTATGCCGGCAGCTACATGGTGCTGGTCTTGTTGCTGGCGGCGGTGACCTGGTTCGTCACCCATGATGCACAGGCGATGCTCGCGGTGTTGGTGGCGGCGTGTCCGTGTGCGTTGGTGCTGTCGGCGCCGGCCACGGCGATTGCCGGTGTCGCCGTCGCCGCGCGTCACGGGATTCTGATTCGCAGCTCGGCGTTCCTCGAAGAACTCGCCGATCTGACCTCGCTGGTGGTCGACAAAACCGGCACGCTGACGTACGGCACCTTGCGTTTGCAGTCGATCGACAGCCTGAATGCGGACACCGCCGAAGTGCAGACACTGGCCGCCAGTCTCGGCGCGGCGAGCAGTCATCCGGTGAGCCGGGCACTCGCCGGGATGGCCGATCAGGAAGCCTATTGGCCTCTGACCAACATCCATGAGCGCCAAGGCCTGGGCGTAGTTGCGATGACAGGGAAGGGCGAAGTCGCGCTCGGTCGTCCAGAGTTGTTCACGCAACTGGGTATCACAACCACCCTTGTTCCTGAGCACGATGGCCCGATCGCCGGGTTGGCCCTAAACGGCGAATTCCTCGCCTGGCTGCTGCTAGCAGACAGCATCAAACCAGAAGCGCGCTTTGCCTTGAACGAGTTACGCGAATTGGGGCTGGGACGCCAACTCCTGTTGACCGGTGATCGTCAGAGTGTCGCCCGAACCCTGGCGCAGGAAGTCGGGCTGAATGAAGTCCAGGCGCAAGCGCTCCCGGAGGACAAACTCAATCGCGTGCTCAAGGAAATCGATCACGGCTTCCGCCCGATGGTGGTCGGTGACGGCATCAACGATTCACTCGCGCTCAAAGCCGGCGTGGTCGGCGTGGCGATGGGCGCTGGCGGTGCCGACATTGCTCTGGCGTCAGCCGACATCGTGTTGATCGGCAGCGATCTGCGTCGCCTCGGTACTTGCGTGCGCTTGAGTCGTCAGTGCCGGCGTACTTTGCAGGTCAACGTGATTATCGGCCTCGGCTGGACGCTGGCTATCGTGGTCTTCGCGGCGTTCGGCTGGCTTGGTGCGGCCGGGGCTATGATCGCGGCGCTGCTGCATAACCTGAGCACCCTGTTGGTGTTGGGCAACGCCGGACGTTTGCTGCGCTTTCAGGAGCCATTGCTCAGGCTCGACGCTCAGGCTAAATGAAAGAAAATTCATCGAACCGCCGAGTGCGCAGGCAGTCATCTATCGTAAGGCGCGTCGTCTGTGGCGTTCAGCCGATGTGCCGATCACGATAGATAAGGCCGATCGAATCGATAGCCTGCTATTTTTCCAGGTTGGTCTACCCTCAGATCAGACGTCTGAAACAAGGGGGGATTTTCCATGCTCGCGCAACTTCCACCGGCCTTACAGAATCTGCAGTTACCGCTTCGCCTGCGACTCTGGGACGGCCACGAGTTCAATCTGGGCCCGACGCCCAGCGTAACCATCGTCGTCAAGGACCCGCAGATGGTTACTCAATTCACCCACCCAAGCCTGGATGCGCTGGGTGCGGCGTTCGTCGAAGGCAAGCTGGAACTGGAGGGCTCGATCAGCGAAGTCATTCGGGTTTGCGACGAGTTGAGCAATGCGCTGCTCGACGAAGACGAAGGCAGTCAGCCGGTGCGTGCGCATCACGACAAAGACACCGATGCCAAAGCCATTTCCTATCACTACGACCTGTCGAATGCGTTCTACCAGCTCTGGCTGGATAGCGACATGGCGTATTCCTGTGCCTATTTCGAAACCGGTAGCGAAACCCTCGAACAGGCGCAGCAAGCCAAATTCCGCCATCTGTGCCGCAAGCTGCGCTTGCAGCCGGGCGAGTATTTGCTGGATGTCGGCTGCGGTTGGGGCGGTCTGGCGCGGTATGCGGCGCGAGAGTTCGGCGTAAAGGTGTTCGGTATTACTTTGAGCAAGGAGCAGTTGGCGCTGGCGCAGGAGCGGGTCAAGGCCGAGGGTCTGGAAGATCAGGTCGAACTGCAATTGCTCGACTATCGCGATCTGCCGCAGGACGGCCGCTTCGACAAGGTTGTCAGCGTCGGCATGTTCGAACACGTTGGTCATGCCAATCTCGCCGAGTATTGCGCAACGCTGTTTGGCGCGGTGAAAGAGGGCGGCCTGGTGATGAACCACGGCATCACCGCCAAACACACCGATGGCCGCCCGGTTGGACGCGGCGCTGGCGACTTTATCGAAAAATACGTGTTCCCCAACGGCGAGTTGCCGCATCTGGCGATGATCTCAGCCGAGATCAGTGAAGCCGGGCTGGAAATCGTCGATGTCGAAAGCTTGCGCCTGCACTACGCGCGCACGCTCGATCACTGGAGTGAGCGACTGGAGGATAACCTCGAAGCTGCGGCGAAACTGGTGCCTGAGCAAGCACTGCGTATCTGGCGTCTGTATCTGGCCGGTTGCGCGTACGCCTTTGCCCGGGGCTGGATCAATCTGCATCAGATCCTCGCCGTGAAAGCGCATCCGGATGGCAGCCACGAACTGCCCTGGACCCGCGACGACATCTACCACCCCTGAAACGGGGCGCTCAGAGTATCGGCGAAATCAGCCGGGCGATCCGCATGCCGACCTGTTGCATGCGGTGGATCTCCCGGCTTTCTTCTTTGGCCACTTCATCGGCCAGGGCGAAATCGTCATTGAGCATGTGTTCCACGGCGGCGGCGAACTGGCTGTCGACGGTCAGCAACATCACTTCGAAATTCAGACGGAACGAGCGATTGTCCAGATTGGCGCTGCCGATGGCGCTGATTTCGCTGTCGATCAGCACCACTTTCTGATGCAGAAAACCCGGACGATAGCGGAACACCCGCACGCCGGCACGCACCGCCTCGAAGGCATACAGGCTGGACGCGGCATAGACGATGCGGTGATCAGGCCGCGACGGCAACAGCAGTCGAACATCGACCCCGCGTAACACTGCCAGCCTCAGCGCGGCGAATACGGCTTCGTCAGGCACGAAGTAAGGGCTGGTGATCCATACCCGCTGCGTCGCTGCGTGAATGGCTTCGACGAAAAACAGCGAGCAGGTTTCATAAGCATCGGCCGGACCGCTGGCAAGCAATTGGCAAAGCACGCCATCCTCCGGATACGCATCCGGAAGGATCAACGGCGGCAGAGTACGAGCAGCCCAGAACCAATCTTCGGCGAACGATTCCTGCATGCAGGCCACCACCGGCCCGCGGACTTTCACGTGGGTGTCACGCCACGGCGCCAATGGTGGCTTCTCACCCATGTATTCATCGCCGACGTTATGCCCGCCGACAAAGCCGACTACGCCATCGACCACAACGATTTTGCGGTGGTTGCGGAAGTTGACTTGAAAGCGGTTGAGCCAGCCGCTGCGCGTGGCAAAGGCTTTGACCTCGACGCCGGCATCACGCAGCGCCTGCACGTAATGATGGGGCAGGGCATGGCTGCCGATGCGGTCGTAGAGCAAATGAATCGACACGCCTTCGGCGGCTTTCTTCAACAGCAAATCACGCAAGCGCCGGCCGAGCCGATCGTCGTGAATGATGAAGAACTGGACCAGCACTGCTTCCCTGGCTTGTTCGATCGCCTGAAATATTGCATCGAAGGTCGCGGTGCCGTTCACCAGCAGTTGCACCTCGTTGTTCGCCAGGCACGGCATGCGCCCCAGTTTCGGCATCGCGCGCAATGAGGCATAGGCACTCGACGCGCGAGCGGCCAGGGCTTCTTCAACCCATGGGCGCCAGTTCAATTCGGAAATGGCCAAGCGCATCTGCTCGTTGGCCTGGCGCCGCGCCTTGATGTAGCCATCGAAGGTGCTGCGACCAAAGACCAGATACGGAATAAGCGTGAGGTAGGGAATGAAGATCAGCGACAATGCCCAGGCGATCGAGCCCTGCGCTGTGCGCACGGTGAGCACCGCATGGATCGCAGCGATCGAACCGAGTGTGTGCAACAGGGCGATCAGATAACCGAAAATGTGCGGTCCGAAAAAATCCATGGGGCAGCCTTGCTCCGTGAGATGCAATGCTTAACAGACCATGTTCTGCGGCGAATGTCTCTATTTAATCGGCGCATGAACCGACACAATCGGCCGGCGTCTAACGGCCACAACTGATCAGGAGTTACTCGATGAACGTTCGTCTGCTGGGTTTGGCGCTGGGCCTGGGTTTGGCATTGCCGGTGGTTGCGCAGGCGCAAATGCTGCAGCCGGGGTTGTGGGAAATGTCTTCGAGCAATCTGAAGGTCGATGATCAGGCCATGGATGTGCAATCGATCCTTGGCCAGATTCAAGGCCAGATCACCCCGCAGCAGCGCGCGGCGCTGGAGAAGAACGGCATCAACATCGGCGGCAAAGGCATCCGCGCTTGCCTGACGCCGCAGCAGGTGGCGACCAACGACATCCCGCTGGCCGATCCGCAATCGGGCTGCAAGCAGCAGATCACCGAGCGCACCGGCAACCAATGGAAATTCCGCTTCAGCTGCCCGAAAGCCCAGGGCACAGGCGTGGCGACATTCCTCAGTGACCGCGAATTCACCACCGTCGCCAATGGCACCTTCAACGCTATCGGCATCAACCAGAAGGGCAGCCTGGAAACCCGGGCAGTCTGGCTGGGTCAGGATTGCGGCACGGTAAAACCCCGCGCTTGAAACCTCTGTGACGCCCACAGTTGGAAGCCATTCTAACTGTGGGAGCGAGCCTGCTCGCGAATAGATCGAAAGCGCACCTCAGGTCATGGCTGACTCAACGCCTTGTACAGCGTATTAAGGTTGTACTCGAACAGCCCGGTAAAAGTGCTCGCAGGCCCGGTGGAAGCCAGTGCATCCGAGTACAGCGTGCCACCGATGTGTGCGCCGCTTTCATCCGCGATCTGCTTGAGCAGACGCGCGTCCTTGATGTTTTCCATGAACACCGCCTTGACCTTGGCCTGGCGAATCTGCGTGATCAGCGCAGCGACTTCGGCGGCGGAGGGTTCGCGTTCGGTGGATAAACCCTGTGGCGCGATAAAGTCGATGCCATAGGCCTGACCCAGATAGCCAAAGGCATCGTGGCTGGTGACGATCTTGCGATTACCCGGCGGCAGCGCGCCGAGTTTGTTTTTGGCTTCGGCGAGCAGGGCATAGATCTGCTTGAGGTAGGTCTGGCTGTTGCGCTCGTAGTCAGCCTTGTTGGCCGGGTCGGCGGCGATCAGCGCCTTGG